>ERZ772885.2-NODE-2-length-236940-cov-13.087811_pt1 | contig 236940 bp, 285 predicted proteins | sample MGYA00580580_ERZ772885 | MGnify/ENA primary metagenome ERZ772885 (study PRJEB29015, sample SAMEA2737673) | human gut metagenome | biome: human gut; feature: human-associated habitat; material: faeces | place: China | collected 2012 ...
ATTAATAAAAAAATTAACTAAAATTTTTCTTGATTTCTATTATCCAATTTTTTTATCATTTCTTTGTTAAAGCAGATGCTTTTAAAGTAAATAATACATGTATTGGTTGCAATCAATGTGTTAAGAAATGTCCATTGAATAATATTCAACTTATTGATGGAAAACCGGTTTGGGGAAAGAATTGTACACACTGTATGGCTTGTATTTGTTATTGTCCACAAGAGGCAATTGAATATGGAAAGAAAAGTGTTGGCAAAACACGTTATCATTTTGAACAATTAAAAATCAAGTAGTTTAAGCTTGTTGTAAAAATAAATTTAAAAGAAAGGAACCAATTTATGACAGGAGAAAAGATGTGGCAAGAGTATTGTCTTTTAACAAATATGGATATAAATACAAGACATGATTTATGGAAATTTTTTAATGGTGGCATTTTTGCTGATGAACTTGCAAATCTAATAATTGCAGATACAAAAAAGGCGACATCGAGTACAAAATTATCTTATGAAATAAATGAAGAAGAATTACCTCAAAGAGGTACTTATAGTGTTATTCTTTTTGATAATGATGAAGCGGCATGTATTATTCGAGATACAAAAGTATCTATTGTTCCTTTTTCAAAGGTAAGTGCTGCACATGCCTATAAAGAAGGTGAAGATGATCGTAGTTTAGAAAAATGGAGAGAGGTTCATTTTCGCACGTTTGCTTTAGATTATAAGGCGGCAGGACAAAGCTTTGATGAGAATTGTGACTGTGTCTTGGAAGAATTTGAAGTGGTATATCGGTAATCTAAGCTAAAAAAATGTTATATAAGTTAATGAATGGAGTGATTTATTATGAATGTGACAGTAATAGTAGTAGAACTTTTAATTATGTTTTTAGTGATTGGTTTACTTTTAATTAATCCAGTAACGTTTATTAGTGATTATCCACCAGAAATACAAGAGATCTATTATAAAAGTCAAAATAAAGAAGCAGAAAAAGAAAAATTAACAACGATGATGATCATTAAGAAAGTTGTTGTGCTTATTGTTTTTATGTTTTTATTTGCGTGGATGTTACATCTAGCGTGAGCAAAAACATTTATTCAAGGATTGTTGTTAACTTATACATATGCAATTGCATTATTTGCTTGGGATACTTTTTTTCTTGATTGGGTCTTATTCGCAAATATTAAAAAAATTAGACTTCCAGGTACAGAACATATGGATAAAGAATATCATCAAAAATGGTTTCATGTAAAAGTATGTATACCAATGATTCCTATATTTGCTATTGTGGGTGTTCTTAGTGCTTTAATTATGATTTGGATTTGGTAACTATTTATAAAAAATGGATGGAATGAAACAATGACAAAACTTATTATACTTAGAGGAAATTCTGGAAGTGGAAAGACAACAATAGCTAAAGAATTGCAAAAATTATTTGGTAAAAATACGATGCTTATTTCTCAAGATGTTATTCGAAGAGAAATGTTGAATGTGGATGATGGCGAAAATACAAAGGCATTACCGCTTTTAAAAGAACTTTTGAAGTATGGAAATGAACATAATGAAATTGTTATATTGGAAGGTATTTTACGTGCTAATTGGTATAATTCATTATTTGAACTAGCAATTGAATTGTATAATCAAAATATTTATGCTTATTATTTTGATATGTCTTTTGAAGAAACGCTCAAACGTCATCAAACAAGGGCGTGTCGAGATGAATTTGGTGAAAAAGAAATGAAAAGTTGGTGGCGAGAAAAAGACTTTGCCCCTATATTAAATGAAATAAGCATAACAGATGAAAAAGATATTCAAAGTATTGTAAGTCAGATTTATGAAACTGTTTTTGAAAATTAGAAATGTGTGGTGGTAAAATGTTGTCTAGAAGTTTTAGAATATTTGCAACTAAAGAAGATTTGATTAGAATTTTTTTTAGATTTTCAGCATAATATTAAAATTCATTATTTCAAATGTGGACGCATATATGACTTGATAGAAACTGCTAATATAACAAATGGTGCTTTTTTAGGTATTAGCACAAAGGGCAATCATACTAACAATCGATGGCTTGTGTGTCATAAGGATGTGATTCCTTTGAAAAGAAAAAACAATATGTGTCAAGATAATAGTATTTTTTTCTTAGACCAAGAATTAAATGAGTCTTCTGTTGTTATAAATATAGGTGGTATTTACGAAGATAAAGCGCTATTTCCAACGGAGATAAGTACAATATGGTATGAAAATATAGAATCTAAAGAACTTTATACTATGTTAAAAAAATCGTGTGAAAAATATGTTGCCTGTACTAAAAATGGTTATTTAATAGGGAAAGATGCCTATTTGTATAAAAATCAATATCGTTTTTGTACGATAGGTATTGATAGTCCTCAAATATACGATTTAAAATTTGAATAGTTTTTAGGTAAGATATTGTTATACTAAGTGATATATAAAATATGTTTTGATTAAAAAAGTATGCGGTAGTTGAAATGACTGTAAAGAATTATTTTATAGTAGGTAATATGATTGAAAAATGATGTAGAAGGGAATAGAAAAAAATGAATATGTTACGAGGTGATATAAAAAAGGTGATTTGTTTACTTTTTTCAAATTTAGATTTTTACTTTGAAAAAAATGGTTTTAAGAGAAGAAAAAATGGGCTGATTTATGTTCACAAGATAGGAGAGACTGTTCAAAAAATTGAAATAGTATTTTTTTCAAATCCATCTTATTATCGAGGAGTAATAGCACATATCTATCCTCATATACAAATTTATTTTCCAAAAATAAATAATACGGCACAAGCATTCGCAAATCATTTAATTCCCCAAAATTGGATTAATAAATTCACCATTAGACAACCTATACAAGTATATTCAAAATCTAAAGATTTTCTTCTTAAAAACTCGCAACATTATGAGCCTTTAGAAAATGAAATTCTTTCATTTTTTGAAGAATATACAATGCCTTTACTTGATAATTTAACGCGTGATAAAGATTATTTAACACTTTATGAAAGCAATGACAAACGAATTGTATGGGATGATTATCAATATTTATATATTGCAAGTGCATACGTTAATGAATGTAAATTTAAAGAAGCATATCAAATCATTGAAAATAGATTTAATAAACCTGGTTTACAAGAAAAATATAAAGAGGTGTTTTCTTTTTTTGAGCACATTGATAATATTTAAGTATTTGAAATAGAGGGGAAATATAATGAAATTTGAAATTATAGGAAATTTAAATAATCCTTTGATTATGATGTTAACGGGTTCATTTTATCCAAGCAGTGGATTAAAATATTTATATGAAAAATTAAAAGATGATTATTGTTTGATTTTACCTGAATATAACGGTCACTATGAAAACAGTACATTTACAACAAGACAGAATGAAGCTAAAGAACTCATAGAATATATTCAAAAACAAAATGTACATACTATTAAGATGATTTATGGACAATCAATGGGCGCAGAAATTGCTATTGAATTATTTAAACAATTAGAAAAAACAAACATTAGCGTTGAATATTGTTTTTTAGATGGGACACCATGTATTAAACTTCCTTATCTATATAAAAAATTCATGTATTTTAAATTTAACCAAATACTTAAAATGATGAAGAAAAAAGATGTTGATCAAATCTTAAATATGAAATTGATAAAAAAGATAGCAAGAGGAAATATAGAAAATCTTAGACCAATGATTGAACCCATGGCAGTTACTGCTCAGTTTCTTTCAAAAGAAAGTGTTAAAAATGAAACAGAATGTTGTTATACATTTGATTTTCCCTTATTTGATAAAGAAACTCAAAACAAAATGTATTTCTTTTATGGAAAAGAAGAAAAAGCGTATAAGACTTGTTATAGGGGTGTAAAAAAGGCCTATCCTCAATCAAACTCTATTTTTAAAGAAGGCGATGGACATTTAATGTATTTTAATGTATTCTATTAAAAAGACTGATGACTATATAGAAATATTAAAAGAAATTTGTAAAAAATAGAGTAGGTGAAGTGATGAGAAAACTAAATAGAAAACAAGTAATTATATTATTATTGATTGTTTTATTTATTTTTATAACGATTCTTTTCTTTAATGGTGAAAAGCTTTTGGGTGAAGGATGGTCATATATTCCTTCCACAGCAATTAGAATAGCCTTTATAATATGTTTTATTTGGCAAATTTTATTGATTGTATTTGCTTATAAATTACAAAAGAAATTAAAAGCCTTTTTAATGGGTTGGAAAAAGAAAGTTATAACACTTATTTCTGTTGTATTGACAACAGGAATTGTTTTAGACATAGGTAAAAGTTTTATAATGTATAGTTTTGATTTTGATGAAAAGGTAGAACAATATGATCAACATATTGCTCTCTATGTAGATAATACTTTTGCGAGAATACGTTTTCGCTATCCACATTATCAATATGAAGAAAATGTCTTACTTAAAAGAAATTTAAATGAAAAAGAATTAAAAGATGTTGTTCAAAAATATGGAGATCCAGATGATTATTATCAAGAATAAAATTGAAAGGAATAAAATATGAAAAAGTCTATTATTTTTGATTTAGATGGCACACTATGGGATTCAACGGGTTGTGTTTGTGCTATTTGGAATCGTGTATTAAATAAATATGAAGATATCTCTTTAATGATTACTCAATAAACCGTTTCAAAGATGATGGGGAAAACCATGAATGAAATAGGAAAAACGTTATTTCCAAACCTAACAGAAGAAAGACGGCAACAGATCATAGCTGATTTTGGCAATGAAGAAATCAATTATTTATCTCAAAAGGGTGCTATTTTATATGAGGGTTTGGAAGAAACTCTTAAAATATTATCTTTGGATTATAATCTTTATATTGTTAGCAATTGTCAAGATGGTTATGTAGAGGCTTTTTTACATGCACACCAATTAAAATCTTATTTTAAAGATTATGAAATGTCAGGAAGAACAGGATTAGATAAAGGACATAATATAAAATTGATTATGAAAAGAAATGTTATTGAGCAAGCTTTCTATGTAGGTGATACAGAAGGTGATGAAGAAGCGTCAAGATTTGCAGGTATTCCTTTCATTTATGCAAGTTATGGTTTTGGAAAAGCAAAGAATCCTGATATGATAATACATTCAATTAAAGAATTACCTAAAGTTTTATTAGAAATGAAATGATGGAGGCTACGTTTGTAGTCTTTTTTAAGTATGTTAAAATAAAGTTGTAAGAAATGAGGTGGCTTTTTAGATGAAAAGATATGGTGCTTTGCTTAGGGGAATTAATATTAGTGGTAAAAATAAAGTAGTGATGGCGGAGTTAAAAAAAGAAATAGAAAGTTTGATGTTTGAAAATGTTAAAACTTATTTAAATAGTGGAAATGTTATTTTTTCAAGTCGAGAAAATATTGAAAAGATTACAAAACAAATTGAAGAAATGTTAAAGAAAAACTATGATTTTAAAATACCTGTTTTTGTTTTAGAACAAGAAAAGCTAAAAGATATTTTAGAACATGCACCAATTTGGTGGGGCAGTGATGATAAAATGATTTATGATAATTTAATATTTATGATTCCTCCAATCACTTTTAAAGAAGTTTTTGAGGAAATTGGTGAAGCTAAAGAAGGATTGGAAAAAATTCAAAATTATAAAGATGTTATTTTTTGGTCATTTAGTCGAAAAGATTATCAGAAAACAAACTGGTGGCCCAAAACAGCAAATACAAATGTTAGTAAAAAAATAACAATTAGAACAGCTAATACGATTAGAAAAATTGTAAAAATATAAAATAAAAGTTTTGAAAAATTATTAAATGATTAAAAAGAATGATAGATTGTTGGAAAATTGATTTTTAGGTAAAATAAAAAACATTTTGGTGTTGCTAAAAGAGACATTTTTTGATATTATGCAGTTAAGTTATACGACTGACGGAAGTGGAATAAACCACAGGGAGTATAATCGTGTAAAAGAGTCGACCGTCTGGGCTAAGAATAGTCTGGATGAGTGGGCTCTTTTTTTGGTTGACAGGTAAAATAACTAGTTTCATATATTGTCTTGTAATATAATGAAAGTGGTTAATAGAATCAATCTAAAAGAAAAAAGAAAGGATGAACGACAATGTTAACTGATGTAGAGATTGCACAAAGTGCAAAGATGAAACCGATTGTTGAAATTGCTCAAAAAGTTGGTTTAGATGAGGATGATTTAGAATTATATGGAAAATATAAAGCAAAGATTTCTCTTGAAGCTATTAAAAAACTAGATCAAAACGAAGACGGAAAATTGATCTTAGTAACAGCAATTAATCCAACACCTGCAGGTGAAGGGAAAACCACAACAATGATTGGATTATCACAAGCACTTAACAAATTAGGAAAGAAATCTGTAGTTGCAATGCGTGAGCCATCGCTTGGTCCATGTTTTGGAATCAAAGGTGGAGCTGCAGGTGGAGGATATGCGCAAGTTGTTCCAATGGAAGATATCAACCTTCATTTTACAGGAGATATTCATGCAATCACTGCTGCAAACAACTTAATTGCAGCCATGCTTGATAATTCCATTCATCAAGGAAATCCACTTAATATCGATGTAAGACAAATCGTTTGGAAACGTGTGGTCGATTTAAACGATCGTGCATTACGTCATACTGTTTGTGGACTTGGTGGTAAAGTAAACGGGGTTCCTCGTGAAGATGGATTTGATATTACCGTTGCTAGTGAAGTTATGGCAATTCTTTGTTTAGCGACTTCTTTAGAAGATTTAAAACAAAGAGCTGCAAAAATGATTGTCGCTTATACTTATGATGGAAAACCAGTTACTGTTGATGATATTGAAGCAACAGGAGCGGTAACACTTTTATTAAAAGATGCGATTAAACCAAATTTAGTTCAAACTTTAGATCACACACCAGTATTTGTTCATGGGGGTCCATTTGCAAATATTGCTCATGGATGCAACTCAGTTATGGCTACTCAACTTGCTGTCAAGTTAGGGGATTATGCGATTACTGAAGCTGGATTTGGTGCTGATTTAGGAGCTGAAAAATTCTTAGATATTAAATGTCGTCAAGCAAATTTAAATCCTGAAGCAGTTGTTATTGTTGCAACTGTTCGTGCTTTAAAAATGCATGGTGGTGTTGCTAAAAAAGATTTAGGAAATGAAAATTTAGAAGCTTTAAAAGCTGGCTTAGGAAATCTAGAAAAACATATTGAAAATATTGCAAAATTCGATTTACCTTGTGTTGTTGCAATTAATGCTTTTCCAACAGATACAGAGGCTGAACTTCAATTATTAAATGAATGTTGCAAGAAGCTTGGTGTTGAAGTAGCTATTAGTAAGGTTTGGGAAAAAGGTGCTGATGGTGGAATCGAACTTGCTGAAAAATTATTAAATATTTTAGAAACAAAAGAAGCCAATTATCATCCACTTTATGATTTAGATTTGCCAATTGAAACAAAGATTGAAACAATCGTTAAAGAAATCTATGGTGGAGATGGTGTTGAATTTACAAAGAAAGCAAAAAATAAAATTAAAAAATATACTGAACAAGGGTTAAGCCAATTACCAATTTGTGTTGCAAAAACACAATACTCATTATCGGATCAAGCATCCTTACTTGGTCGACCAACAGGATTTACTGTTAAAATCAATGATATTATCCCATCTGCAGGAGCAGGATTCTTGGTGGCTATATCTGGTGATATTATGCGCATGCCAGGACTTCCAAAACGTCCAGCTGCCGTCAATATGGATATTGATGAAGATGGAAAAATTATAGGTTTATTCTAAAAGGAGAGAAAGATGAAAGTTGCTATTATTATGGGTTCAACTTCTGATTTACCTAAAGTTGAACCAGCTATTTCAATTTTAAAAAATTATGGTGTTGAAGTGAATGTTCGTTGTTTATCTGCTCATAGAGCACATTTAGGACTTTCTAGTTTCATCAAAGAAACAGAAACAGATGGAACAGAAGTTATTATTACAGCTGCAGGAATGGCAGCAGCCCTTCCAGGTGTGGTGGCTAGTCAAACAGTTTTACCAGTTATTGGTGTTCCAATTGCAGGAAGTAATTTAGACGGAATGGATGCTTTATTATCCATTGTTCAAATGCCTTCGGGTATTCCAGTAGCCACTGTTGCTATTAATGGAAGTAAAAATGCAGCTTATTTAGCACTTCAAATTATGGCTATTAAACATAGTGAAATCAAAGAAGGGCTACTTAAAGAAAGAAAACAAATGGAAGCTGACGCAATGAAAGCTAACGATGAAGTCATAGAAAAATACAAATAGGGGGAAAAGAAAAATGGCAGAATTATTGTATGAAGGAAAAGCAAAACAAGTTTACAAAACAGACAAGGAAGATGAATATTTAATTCATTATAAAGATGATGCAACAGCAGGTAATGGTGTTAAGCATGATAAGTTTGAGGGTAAAGGTGTTTTAAATAATACAATCTCTTGTATTATCTTTGATATGTTAGAAGAAGCTGGAATCAAAACACATATGATTAAAAAATTAAATGAAAGAGATATCTTAGTTAAAAAAGTAGATATCTTCCCATTAGAAGTTATTATTAGAAATATTACAACTGGATCTTTCTGTAAAAGATTAGGGGCACCTGAAGGAATTGTTTTAGATGAACCAATCTTTGAAATGAGTTATAAAAATGATGAATATGGTGATCCATTAATTAATGATGATCACGCTGTTGCGTTAAAACTTGCAACAAGAGAAGAATTAGCATACATTAAAGAAACAACGTTAAAAATCAATGAATTATTAAAAGAATTCTTCTTATCAATGAATTTAAAACTTGTTGATTTTAAAATTGAATTTGGTAAAACAGCTGACGGTACTATTTTATTAGCTGATGAAATTTCACCGGATTCATGTCGTTTATGGGATGTTAATACAAACCAAAAATATGATAAAGATGTATTTAGACAAGATATTGGAGATTTAATTGAAACTTATAAAGCAGTTCTAGCAAGAATGCAAAATAAATAATTAAGGAGAACAAAGATGGATTACAAAAAAGCTGGAGTCGATATTGAAGCAGGTTATAAATCAGTAGAATTAATGAAAGAACATGTTAAAAAAACAATGCGTCCTGAAGTTTTAGGAGGACTTGGTGGTTTTGCTGGTGCTTTTGATTTAAGTGGAATTAAAAATATGGAAGAACCGGTTTTATTATCAGGAACAGATGGTTGTGGAACAAAAGTAAAACTAGCTTTTGTGATGGATAAACACGATACAATTGGTATTGATGCCGTTGCGATGTGTGTCAATGATATTGCTTGTTCTGGAGGAGAACCACTTTTCTTCTTAGATTATATTGCTTGTGGTAAAAACTATCCTGAAAAAATTGCTTCCATTGTAAGTGGTGTTGCAGAAGGGTGTTTACAATCTGAATGTGCTTTAGTTGGTGGTGAAACTGCTGAACATCCTGGTTTAATGCCTGAAGATGATTATGATTTAGCAGGTTTTGCTGTGGGTGTTGTTGATAAAAAAGATATTATTGATGGTTCAACAATTAAAGCAGGAGATACACTTATTGGTATTGCTTCAAGTGGTGTTCATTCAAATGGTTTTTCACTTGTTAGAAAAGTGTTTGAAATGACAAAAGAATCATTAGATACATACTATGATGAATTAGGAAAAACTTTAGGAGAAGCTTTAATTGAACCAACACGTATTTATGTTAAAGCTTTAAAAAATGTAAGAAATGCGGGTGTTAGAATTAAAGGATGCTCTCATATTACAGGTGGAGGTTTCTTTGAAAATGTACCTCGAATGCTTCCTGAAAATGTAAGAGCAATTATTAAAAAAGAAAGTTATCCAGTACCAGCTTTATTTGATTTAATTCAAAAAAATGGAAATATTGAAGAACATATGATGTACAACACATTCAATATGGGTCTTGGTATGGTAATTGCAGTTAATCCAGAAGATGTTGAAACAACAATGAAAGCTATTGAAGAAGCAGGAGATAAATGCTACGTTGTTGGAAATATCGTTGAAGGAGATAAGGGCGTGGATTTATGCTAAAATTTGCAGTCTTTGTCTCTGGTGGGGGAACAGATTTACAATCTATTATTGATGCTAAAAACGAAGGAAAGATCAATGGCGAAATCGCCCTTGTTCTTTCGAATCGTCAAAAGGCTTATGGTTTACAAAGAGCTAAAGATGCTGGTATTGAAACGGCAGTTGTTAAAAAAGATGATGCTTTGATTGTAAAGATGTTAAAAGAAAGAAATATTGATTTTATTGTATTGGCGGGTTATCTAGCAATTTTAACGGATGAGTTAATCGATGCATATCCAAATAAAATTATGAACATTCATCCTTCTCTTATTCCTTCTTTTTGTGGACCAGGAATGTATGGAATGCATGTTCATGAAGCTGTATTACAACGTGGTGCAAAGGTTTCGGGGGCAACCGTGCACTTTGTTTCAAATATTGTCGATGGGGGACCAATTATTAAACAAGTTGCTTGTGATATATCGGATTTAGACACAGCTGAGGATATTCAAAAAAGGGTGTTAGAGATTGAACATAAATTACTACCAGAAGTTGTAGGGCTATATTGTGATAATAAGATAAAAATAATTGATGGAAAGGCAAAGGTAATTTAAATGAAAAGAGCTTTAATTTCAGTTACAAATAAAGATGGGGTTGTTGATTTTGCTAAAGGATTAGTAGAATTAGACTTTGAAATTGTATCGACAGGAGGTACAATGAAAGTTTTACAAGAAAATGGGGTTTCTTGTATTGCAATTGATGATGTGACAGGATTTCCTGAAATGTTAGATGGACGTGTTAAAACACTTCATCCAATGGTTCATGGAGGACTTTTATATCGTCGAGATTTACCTAGTCATGTTGAAACAATTAAAAAACATGGTATTCATCCTATTGATTTAGTATGTGTCAACTTATATGAATTTGAAAAAGCTTTAAAAGCTGGTAAAGATTTACCAGATATGATTGAAAATATTGATATTGGTGGACCATCAATGATTCGTTCAGCAGCTAAAAACTTTAAAGATGTTTTAATTGTTACGGATCCAAAAGATTATGATAATGTTTTAGATGCGATTAAAAATGATACAACTGATTTTGATTTTAGAATGAATCTTGCTTATAAAGCATTCTCTATGACAGGTGCTTATGATGCAATGATTTCAAGATACTTTGCAGATCAAGTTGGAGATCAATTTCCAGATACATTAAATCTTTCATTAAAGAAAGTAGAACATTTACGTTATGGCGAAAACTCTCAACAAGCAGCAAATAAATATGAAGATAGTTATGTTCAAAAATCTTTATTAGATTATGAACAACTTCATGGTAAAGAAATTTCATTTAACAATGTAAACGATTTATATGGAGCAGTTGCACTTGTTAGAGAATTTGGTAATCAAATCGTTACAGCAGCCATCAAACATTCAACTCCTTGTGGTGTTGCTATTGGAAATACAGGTTATGATTCTTATATGAAGGCCTATGAAGCAGATCCTCAATCAATTTTTGGTGGAATCGTTGCTGTTAACTATAAAATCGATAAAGCAACAGCTGAACAAATGCATAAGATTTTCTTAGAAATCGTGGCTGCACCAGATTTCGATGATGATGCTTTAGAAATCTTAAAGAAAAAGAAAAACTTACGTATTTTAAAACTTAAAAATTTAGAAGCACGCGGTGCAAAATATGATATTAAATATCTTGAAGGAAAAGTGTTAGTTCAAGAATTAAATACAAAAATGATTGACGAAATGAAAGTTGTGACAAACGTTCAACCTACAAAAGAACAACTTACAGATATGGAATTTGGTATGAAAGTTGTTAAATATGTAAAATCAAATGCGATTTGTATTGTTAAAAATGGTGTAACACTTGCTATTGGCGGTGGTCAAACATCAAGAGTGTGGGCTTTAGAAAATGCAATTCATAACAATCCTGATAAAGATTTCAATGGTTCAGTTCTTGCTTCAGATGCTTTCTTCCCATTCAATGACTGTGTTCAAGTCGCTGCAGATGCAGGCATTCAAGCAATTATTCAACCAGGTGGTTCGATTAGAGATCAAGATTCAATTGATTTATGTAATGAAAAAAATATCCCTATGGTATTTAGCGGATATAGACACTTTAGACACTAGGAGGCTTATATGAAAGTTCTTGTAATCGGTAGTGGTGGTCGTGAACATGCGATTGCTTATAAATTAAAACAAAGTCCAAAAGTATCTGAACTTTATGCAATTCCAGGAAACCCTGGGATTGCAAGTTTAGGTACGTGTGTACCAGGTTCAGTAGAAGATAATGAATTTATTGTTGATTTTATTCAAAAAAATCAAATTGATTTAACTGTCATTGGCCCAGAAGTTCCTTTATGTAATGGGCTTGCTGATGATATTGAAAAAGCAGGTTATAAAGCTTTTGGTCCTCAAAAAAAAGCGGCAACTTTAGAAGGAAGCAAAGCTTTCTCTAAAGATTTTATGGTCAGACATCATATTCCTACAGCAAAATATGTCGAAGTGACTGATTTTGAAAAAGCATGCAAAGAAGTAGATCATTTTGATTTTCCATTAGTTATCAAAGCAGATGGTCTTGCTGCTGGAAAAGGTGTTGTCATTGTTGAAAACAAAGAAGATGCCATTTCTACTTTAAAAGACATGATGGTTGATGGTGCTTTAGATGGTGCCGGAAGTAAAGTTGTCTTAGAAGAATTCTTGACAGGGTTTGAATGTTCTTTACTTTGTTTCACTGATGGTAAAACAATTGTACCAATGGTTTCAGCAAAAGATCATAAACAAATCTTTGATGGAAATAAAGGACCTAATACGGGTGGTATGGGAACTGTTTCCCCAAATCCATTTTTACCAGAAGGTATGGATGAAGTCTTGAAAAAAGATATTCTTGATCCATTTATGCAAGGACTTAAAGATGATCAAATGGATTATCGTGGTGTTGTTTTCATTGGTTTAATGATTGAAAATAATCAAGCAAAAGTTCTTGAATTCAATGTCCGTTTTGGTGATCCTGAAACACAATCAATCCTTCTTCGTTTAGAAAGTGATCTTTATGAAATCATGGATGCTTGTGCAACTTATACTTTAGATCAAGTTGAAGTTAAATGGTCTGATGACCATGTGGCTTGTCTTGTACTCGCAAGTGGAGGTTATCCAGGAAAATACGAAAAAGGAATTGAAATTAAAAATATTGACAAAGTAAGTGATGATATTGTTGTTTTCCATGCAGGAACAGCTTTAAAAGATGGAAAACTTGTTACAAATGGTGGACGTGTTTTAAATGTGTGTGCAAGAGGAGCAAATTTACAGGAAGCACTTGCGAAAGTCTATGAAACTGCTACAATTATTACATTCGATGGTATGTACTATCGTCATGATATTGGACTTAGATAGGAGAGAACTCTATGACAAATGTAAGAAGAATTTATGTAGAAAAAAGAAAAGAATATGCAACAGAAGCGCATGAAATTCAAACAAACCTTGTTGAACAATTAGGTTTAACCATTCATTCGCTTCGTATTGTTCATCGTTATGATGTACAAGGAATTAGTGAAGAAATCTTACAACAAGGAATTACTACAATTCTTGCTGAACCAATGGTGGATCATGTTTATGATGAAACATTTCCAATGAGTGAAAAAGAATCTGTTTTCGCAATTGAATTTTTACCAGGTCAATATGATCAACGTGCTGATTCATGCGAACAATGTTTCCAAATTCTAACAGGAACATCTTCAACAAAAGTAAGATGTGCCAAACTTATTGTAGTAGATATTGATAAAAATGAAGAAGTTTTAAATCAAATTAAACATTATTTAATCAACCCAGTTGATCAAAGAATTGCTTCTTTAGAAAAACCAGAACATTTAAATGATGAAACACCTGATATTAAACCTGTACCAACTTTAACAGGATTTAATGATTTAGATGAAACAGGATTAAATCAATTCTTAAAAGATAATGGAATGGCTATGAATCTTGATGATTTAAAAGTAACTCAAGATTACTTTAAAAATGAAGAACATAGAGATCCTACTGAAACAGAAATCAAAGTGTTAGATACATATTGGTCTGATCATTGTCGTCATACAACATTTGCGACAGTTATTACAGATATTGATATTCAAAATGGTGCTTTTAAAGAAATCTTAGAAAAAGATATTGAAAGCTATAAAACAAGTAGACATGCCGTTTATGGAGTGAATACGACACGACCTCTTACTTTAATGGATCTTGCAACGATTTCAATGAAAGAACTTCGAAAAAAAGGATATCTTGATGATATGGAAGTTTCTGAAGAAATTAATGCATGTTCTATTGAAATTACTGTTCATACAAATCAAGGAGATGAACAATGGTTATTAATGTTCAAAAATGAAACACATAACCACCCTACAGAAATTGAACCATTTGGGGGAGCTGCAACATGTTTAGGTGGAGCTATTCGTGACCCACTTTCAGGACGTGCTTATGTTTACCAATCAATGCGTATTACTGGAGCAGGTGATCCAAGAAAAACATTGGCAGAAACAACGCCAGGTAAATTACCACAAAGAAAAATTTGTCAAGAAGCCGCTCATGGTTTTTCAAGTTATGGTAACCAAATCGGTTTAACAACAGGTTATGTTCATGAAATCTACGATGAAGGTTATATCGCTAAACGTATGGAAGTAGGAGCTGTTGTGGCTGCTGCACCAAAAGAACAAGTAAAACGTTTAGAACCACAAAATGGACAAATCGTCTTATTAATTGGTGGACGTACAGGACGTGATGGTATCGGTGGTGCTACCGGTTCTTCAAAATCTCATGATGTAAAATCTATTGAAACAGCAGGTGCTGAAGTTCAAAAAGGAAATCCTGTAGAAGAAAGAAAAATTCAAAGATTATTTAGAAATAAAGCAGTCTCAGAAAAAGTTGTTAGATGTAATGACTTTGGAGCTGGTGGGGTTTGTGTTGCCGTTGGTGAACTTGCTCCAGGGCTTGATATTGATTTAGATGCTGTTTTGAAAAAATATGATGGTTTAACAGGGACAGAACTTGCTATTAGTGAATCACAAGAACGTATGGCTATTGTTGTAAATGACTATGATGTTGATTTCATTAAAGCAGAATGTGCAAAAGAAAATTTAGAAGTTGTTCAAGTGGCAACTGTTACAGATACAAATCGTTTAGTAATGAAACACATGGGTAAAGATATTGTTAATATTTCTCGTGATTTCTTAGATGCAGCAGGAGCAAAACGTTATCAAAATATTGAAGTTGAATTACCAGACTTTGAAAGTACACCTTTTGATGAAGAAGAAAGAAATGATTTTGTTGATACAACAAAAGAAGTATTATCAAGATTATCTGTTGCTTCACAAAAAGGTCTTGTTGAAAGATTTGACTCATCTATTGGAAATGGTACAGTTTTATCTCCTTATGGTGGACGTACTTACCACAGCGAAACAGAAGGTATGGCTGCTTTAATTCCTGTTTTAGGAAAAGAAACAACAACCGCTTCTTTAATGGCTTATGGGTATAATCCTAAGATTTCTAAATGGTCACCATATCATGGAGCTATGTATGCTGTTGTTGAAAGTGTTGCTAAGATCGTTGCCATGGGTGGAAACTATCATACAATTCGTTTTTCATTCCAAGAATATTTTGAAAAATTATTAGATGATCCAAAACGTTGGGGAAAACCTTTAGTTGCTTTACTTGGTGCTAATCGTGTTCAACAAGAATTAAAACTTCCATCAATTGGTGGTAAAGATTCAATGTCAGGAACATTTGAAAATATTTCAGTTCCACCAACACTTGTTTCTTTTGCCATTACAGCAAGTGATGTTCATGATGTTATGACACCAGAAGCAAAAGAAGCTGGACATATTTTAGCAGAAGTTCAAATTAAAAAAGACCAATTTAAAGTCTTTGATTTTGATCATTTACAAAAACAATATGATGCTATCCAAGATTTAATGAAACAAAAGAAGATTTATTCAGCTTATACAGTTAAAGATGGTGGTGTGATTGAAGCTGTTTGTAAAATGGCCTTTGGTAATGGTTTAGGAGCTGCTTTCAATACAGATTATTCACTTGCTTCTTATGTTGAAAAGAATTATGGAAACATCATTGTTGAAGTAAAATCCGAAAAAGATCTTGCTGGTTTAGATTATAGAGTTGTAGCTACTTTAAATGATAGTGAAAAATTCTCTTATGGAATGGATACAATTTCTATTCAAGAAGCTTATGCAATCAATAAAGCACCATTAGAAAGTGTTTATCCAACAAGAGAAAAAGCACCTACACAAGATATTAAAGTTGCAGAATGTAAAACAAGATCAACTTTAAAAGCAAAACAATATATTGAAACACCATTAGTTGTTATTCCAGTGTTCCCAGGAACAAACTGCGAATATGATTCAAAACGTGCTTTTGAAAAAGCAGGGGCTAAGGTTGAACTTGTATTAATTAGAAATAAAACAGAAGAAATGTTAAAAACATCGATTGATGAATTGGAAAATGCCATCAAACGTGCTAATATTGTGATGCTACCAGGAGGATTCTCTGCTGGTGATGAACCTGAAGGTTCAGGTAAATTTATTGCAACAGTTTTAAGAAATCCAAGATTAAAAGCGGCAATTAGTGATTTATTAGATAATAGAGATGGTTTAATGATTGGTATTTGTAATGGATTCCAAGCACTTATTAAATTAGGATTACTTCCATATGGTGAAATTAGAGATATGTCTGAAAATGACGCTACTCTTACATTCAATACGATTGGGCGTCACTTATCTCAATTTGTAGATACACGTATTGGTTCTGTTAAATCACCATGGCTTGCTCATGTCAATGTGGGAGATGTTCATGTCATTCCTATTTCTCATGGAGAAGGACGTTTTGTTGCTCCTAAAGAAGTTATTGATGAATTATTTGCTAATGGACAAGTATTCTCTCAATACGTTGATCCTAATCGTAAAGTTACAATGCAAACACCATACAATCCTAATGGTTCAATGTATGCTATTGAAGGTATTGTTTCTCGTGATGGTCGTGTTCTTGGTAAGATGGGACATAGTGAACGTCAAGGAGAAAACCGTTTTAAAAATGTTTATGGTGAAATGGATCAAAAAATATTTGAAGCTGGTGTAAATTATTTTAGAGGTGGTAAATAGAATGGATAAACAACAATTTGAATGTTTTACATTAAGTCCCTTAGATGGACGTTATGCAAGTATTAAAGATGCTTTAGGTGAATATTTTTCTGAATATGCTTTAGTAAAATATCGTGTTTTTGTTGAAATTCAATGGTTAAAATTTTTAATTGAAAATGTAGAAAGTGATGTTCTTTCTAAATTCAATAAAGATAATTTAGGACAAATTGAAGCTATTTCAAAAAATTTCAATTATGATTCTTTTAAAGCAATCAAAGATATTGAAGCTATTACAAGACATGATGTTAAAGCAGTAGAATATTTCATTGGAAATCAATTAAAAGATATGGGATATGATTATTTGATCAGCTTCGTCCATATCGGATGTACTTCAGAAGATATTAATAATACATCTTATGCTTGTATGATCAAACATGGTTTAAATGATGTTTGGTTAAAGAAAGCAAAAGAATTTACTGCTGTTATTAATAAATGGGCAGTTGAACATAAAAATGATGCAATGTTAGCTCATACTCATGGTCAACCTGCCACACCAACAACAATTGGTAAAGAATTTAAAGTTTATGCTTATCGTTTTACTTCAAGCATTGAAAATATTGAAAATATTAAAATTAAAGCTAAATTTAATGGAGCAACAGGTAACTATAGTGCTATTTTAACAGCATTCCCTCAATTAGATTGGCAAACTCTTAATAAAAAATTTGTAGAAGAATATTTAGGATTAACTTACAATCCTTTAACAACACAAATTGAAAGTCATGATTATACTTGTCATATTTTAGATGGTATTCGTCATTTCAATAACGTGTTAGTGGATTTTGATGTTGATATGTGGCTATACATCTCTATGGAATATTTCAAACAAATTCCTGTAAAAGGAGAAGTAGGAAGTAGTACAATGCCTCATAAAGTCAATCCAATTCGATTTGAAAATTCAGAAGCAAATGTTGATATGTCTAATAATATTTGTGTTGGTTTATCAAACAAATTGCCTAGATCACGTATGCAAAGAGATTTATCAGATAGTTCAAGTCAAAGAAATATTGGTTTAGCTTTTGGATATTCTTTACAAGCAATTAGTGAAACAACAAATGGTTTAGCTAAATGTGTTGTTAATAAAGATAAACTTGCAGCTGACTTAAATGAAAAATGGGAAGTTCTTGCTGAACCAATTCAAACAATGCTTAGAAAATATGGTATTTCTGATGCCTATGATCAATTAAAAGAACTTACAAGAGGTAAAAATATTTCACAAGAAGCTATCATGAAATTTGCGAAGGGATTAGATGTTTTATCGGATGAAGATCGTCAAACATTACTAGATATGACACCTGCAAGCTATATTGGATATGCTTCAGATTTATGTGATATTGATTTATAATGATTGATCGTCAAGCAATTTATATTTTATATAATGATCAAGTTGGCAAAAAGCTGGTAGATAGATTCTATCAGCTTCTTGTTGTTTATAGTCAAAATGAAAAAACAAAACCTGTTGAAAGTTGTCTTTTAAAGTTGAATGATATTGCTAGAAAGAAGAAAACACGTCTAGTTTATTATGATAATCATAGTTTAAAGGAAGATTTGTCACAATTTATTGTAGAAGAGTATCGTCTTTCAAAAATAAAACAAAAATAGACAAATTTGACACAAAAATGAGACATAAAAGTTAAAAAAACGTGGTATACTAAAGATGCTAGAAATAGGAATTGATTTTTTAGTCATTATTTTATATAATCTTTGTAATCCATTGAGCAAGATTAAATAGTGGAAATAGTTAGAGAGAAGATGGTTGGTGAAAATCTTTGTATGGAAGCTATGGGACACTTGTGAGGAATTACTTGAAAAGAGTAATCGTTAATCGCGTTAAGATGAAAGTGCGTATGGAAATACGAATTAAGGTGGTACCGCGTTGAAACGTCCTTAGAGGGGCGTTTTTATATTTTTAAGGAGGAAAAATAATGGGATATAGTGCACCAAGAGGTACGGTAGATATTTTACCTGGACAAAGTGAAAAATGGATTAAATTAGAACAATTGTTAAGAACAATTGCTGCTAATTATAATGTTAAAGAAATGAGAACACCAATTTTTGAACATGCTGAATTATTTAACAGAGCTGTGGGGGATACAAGTGATGTCGTTTCTAAAGAAATGTATACTTTCCAAGATAAAAAAGGAAGATATATTTCCCTCAGACCAGAAGGAACTGCAGGTATTGCAAGAGCTTATGTAGAAAATAAAATGTATGGTTTACCAGAAAAACTACAAAAAGTTTATTATATGGGACCAATGTTTAGATATGAAAGACCACAAAACGGTCGACAAAGACAATTCCACCAATTTGGTGTAGAAATGTTAGGTGTTGAATCACCTTATGTAGATGTTGAATGTATGCTTATGGCAGTGACAGTTGTTGAAGCATTAGGACTTCAAAATATCACACTTCATATCAACTCTTTAGGTGATAATGAATCAAGAGATGCTTATCGTGAAGCTTTAAAAGATCATTTTAGAAGTCATTTAGATGAATTATGTGGAGATTGTAAAGCACGTTTTGAAAAGAATCCGTTACGTATTTTAGATTGTAAAGTGGACGCGAAACATCCAGCTATGAAAACAGCACCAAAAACAATTGATTATTTAAGTGAAAGTGCTAAAAATCATTTTGATAAAGTATGTTCTTTATTAGACGATTTAGAAATTGATTATGTTATCGATACAAACTTAGTAAGAGGATTAGATTATTATTCTCATACTGTTTTTGAAATTATTTCTGATGATCCAAAATTAGGTGCGGGAGCTACTGTTGGTGGTGGTGGACGCTACAATGGTTTAATTGAAGAAATAGGTGGACCAGCAACACCAGGTGTTGGTTTTGCCTTTGGTATGGAAAGACTTCTGCTTGCTTTAGATGATGAAGAAGATGAAGACGAAGATGGTTTAGATTGTTATATTATGCCTTTAGGCGAAGAAGCAAAAGATCTTGCTATGCAAATTATTGCGATGTTAAGAGCAAATGGCTTTACATGTGAAATGGATCATGTATCTCGTGGCTTAAAAGGACAATTTAAATCAGCAGATCGTTTTAATGCACATTTCTCTATTATTTTAGGGGAAGAAGAAGTAAAAAATGAAGTGGTTAATATTAAATGTAATCATGATAAAGAACAAGTTGTAGTACCATTAGAAAATATTTTGGCACATATTGAAAATCATTTAAGTGGAGGACATGAACATGAATAGAACGCATAATAACGGAGAACTTCGTTTAGAAAATGTTGGACAAACAGTTGAACTAAAAGGATGGGTTGCTAAAAAAAGAAATTTAGGAGCTCTTGTATTTATTGATTTAAGAGACCGTTATGGAATTACACAAATTATTATCAATGAAGAAATGGAAAACATTTCAAAAGATATTAAAAATGAATATATTTTATACGTTAAAGGAACTGTTGTAGAACGTTCTAGCAAAAATCCAAATATGCCTACAGGGGATATTGAAGTCGATGCATCAGAAATCAAAATCATCAATACAGCCAATACGACACCAATTATTGTTGCAGATGATACAGATGCTTTAGAAGAAACAAGAATGCAATATCGTTATCTTGATTTAAGAAGACCTGTTATGCAAAATAAAATTCTAACAAGACATAAAATTACAAGAAGTATTAGAGAATATTTAGATACTCATGATTTTGTGGATATTGAGACACCTTATTTAAATCGATCAACTCCTGAAGGTGCAAGAGATTTCTTAGTACCTTCACGTGTACATCATGGTGATTTCTATGCTTTACCACAATCACCTCAATTATTTAAACAATTATTGATGGTTGCTGGTTTTGAAAAATATTACCAAATTGCTCGTTGTTTCAGAGATGAAGATTTAAGAGCAGATCGTCAACCAGAATTTACTCAAGTTGATGTTGAAATGTCATTTATGACAACAGATGAAATCATCGAAGTTGGTGAGAATATGGTGGCTAAAGTCATTAAAGATGTAAAAGGTGTTGATGTTAAGTTACCACTTCCACGTATGACATGGCATGAAGCTATGGAAACATATGGTATTGATAAACCAGATATCCGTTTTGATATGAAACTTGTTAACTTAAATGAAGTTGTTAAAGATGTTGATTTTATGGTATTTAAATCAGCTTTAGAAAATAATGGATATGTTAAAGGGATTAATGTTAAAAATCATGCAAGTGATTATTCAAGAAAGAAAATTGATCAATTAACAGAACTTGCAAAAACATATAAAGCAAAAGGTCTTGCTTGGTTAAAAGTAAATAATGGTGTTGGTGAAGGGCCAATTGCTAAATTCTTTAGTGAAGAACAAATGCAAAGATTAATTGAATCAATGAACGGAGAAGATAACGATTTATTATTATTTGTATCGGATACCAAATATATGGTTGTTTGTGATGCTTTAGCTGCTTTACGTAATCATTTAGGAAAAGAATTAAAATTATATGATCCAAAAGAATTAGGATTATTATGGGTTGTTGATTTCCCAATGTTTGAATATGATGATGAAACTCAAAGATATTATGCAATGCACCACCCATTTACTAGACCTAAAGAATCTGATTTAGATAAAATTGATACAGATCCAGCAAATTGTCTTGCTGATGCTTATGATATTGTCTTAAATGGCTTTGAACTTGGTGGAGGTTCACAACGTATTTACGAACAAGATTTGCAACAAAGAGCTTTTAAAGCTTTAAGCTTAACAGATGAACAAGTAAGAAATAAATTTGGTTGGTTTGTTGATGCTTTAAAATATGGGACACCACCACATGGAGGATTTGCTTTAGGATTAGACCGTCTTGCAATGTTACTTACTGAAAGTGATTCTATTAGAGATGTTATTGCTTTCCCTAAAAATGCCAGTGCAACATGTCCAATGTCTAAAGCACCAAATAGTGTAGAAGAAGATCAATTAAAAGAATTGGGTATTGGAGTTTTAAAAGATGAATAATGATCGTATACAAGAAATACTTGATTTAATGGAAGAAGCAAGATTGGATTACTTTTTAATAAGTGATCCTCAATCTATTGCTTATTGTACAGGATATTATAATGATCCTCATGAAAGAATGTTTGTATTCATGGTTTCAAAACATGGAAATCATACATTATTTATGAATGATTTATTCTATTTGGAACATGATTTAGGTGTCAACATCGTTTGGCATAAAGATGGACAAGATGCTATTCAAACAATTGTTAATGAAATGCATTTTCCAGGAAGAATTGGAATTGATAAAAACTGGGCTTCACATTTTTTACTAGATCTTATGAAAAAATTACCAAATGCAAAATTTATCAATGCTTCACCATGTGTTGATCTTGTACGTATGAAAAAAGATTTACAAGAACAAGTTTTAATGATTGAATCAAGTAAAATCAATGATGCTGTCATGGAAGAAATTATTCCTTTCATTCAAGAAGGTGTCAGTGAAAAACAACTTGCTAAAAAATTAGATGAATTATTTTTTAATCATCATTCTACTTGTTATGGAGCAATTGTTGCTTTTGGTAAAAACGCCGCTGATCCACATCATGAAAACGATGATACTCTTTTAAGAAAAGGAAATTGTGTTTTGATTGACATGGGATGTGTTTATAAAGGTTATTGTTCTGATATGACACGAACATTTTTCTATGGTGGAATTCGTGAAGATGAAATGAAAGTTTATGAAATTGTTAAAAAAGCCAATGAAGCTGCAGAAGCAATGATTAAACCAGGTGTAAAATTATCTGATATTGATAAATGTGCTAGAAAAGTCATTAGTGATGAAGGTTATGGACAATATTTTACTCATCGTTTAGGTCATTTTATTGGACGTGATGTACATGAATATGGTGATGTTTCTTCAGTAAATGATATGGAAGTTGAAGAAGGTATGATTTTTTCAATTGAACCAGGTGTTTATTTAGAAAGTGATTTTGGTGTACGTGTTGAAGATTTAGTAATGGTGACTCAAGATGGCTGTCAGGTATTAAATTCTTTTACAAAAGATATATATATTATTTAAACGAGCGAAAGCTCGTTTTTTTGTATAATTAAAAAAATGTTGTTTAAACTTATAAAGAAAAAAGAATGTTTTGGACACTTTAAACTGACAAATTTAGTCAAGACAAAATTATATAATAAAAATACATTAAGAAAGGATGAACGATATGGAAGTAAAAAGAGGAGACTTATTTTATGCTGATTTAAGTGTAGGTGTAGGAAGTGAACAATCTGGAATACGTCCTGTTGTTGTGATTCAAAATGATAGTGGAAATCGTTTTAGTACAACAATTATTATTTCACCTTTAACATCATCAAGAAAGAAAAATATTCCAACGCATACATTTATTAAATCACGTGATGATTTAAAAGAAAATTCAATTGCTTTATTAGAACAAATGAGGACAATTGACAAATCTAGACTTATTAGAAAAATAGGAGAATTGACCCCTTTAGAAATGGAACGCATTAATAAATGCATTCGTATTAGTCTAGGTGTTTAGATTACATAAACCTTTCAAACGAGCAAAGCTCGTTTTTTTTAAAAAATATTCTCTTAACAAAGAAAAAGAAATCAATTTGTGATAGAATAGTTACCGAGGTGACAATTATGTATTATTTTATAGGAATTAAAGGGTCAGGAATGGCTCCACTAGCAACAATTTTATATGAATTAGGGAACGAAGTTGCTGGAAGTGATATTGATAAATATATATTTATTGAAGATGAATTGAGAAAAAGAAATATTCCAATTTACTCATTCAATAAAAATAATATAAAGGATGGTTATCATGTAATTATTGGTAATGCTTTTGATGAATCTAATGAAGAAGTTAAAGCGGCTTTAGAAAACCCAAATGTTGAATGTACAAGATATTATGATTTCTTAGCTGACTTTATGGAACATTATGTTTCTATTGCTGTTGCGGGAACACATGGAAAAACAACAACAACAGGTATGGCTTATCATTTATTTGAAGATTTTGATAAAACATCGGTTTTAATTGGTGATGGTACAGGACATGGACAAGTTGGAAGTAAATATTTTATTTCGGAAACATGTGAATTCCAAGACCATTTCTTACATTATCATCCAGATTATGCTATTATTAATAACATCGAATTAGATCATGTTGATTATTTTGGTAATCTAGAAAGATATATTCAATCATTCGAACAATTCGCAAAACAAGTTAAGAAAACTGTTATTGTTTGGGGGGATGACCCAAATATCAAAAAAATACATTTTGAAAAGCGTGTTTTAAGATTTGGTTTAGGTGAAAACAATGATGTTCGTGCAGTCAACGTCTTAGAAACACCACAAGGTTTATCTTTTGATGTTTATATTCATCAAGAATTATTTGGACATTTTAACATACCATTATTTGGAATGCATATGTTATATAACTCACTTGCAATCATTACTCTTGGTTATTTAGAAGATATGTCCTATGAATATATTTTAAGTAAACTTCAAACATTCAAGGGGACAAAACGTCGTTATACTGTAAAAACTCAAGGAAACAATGTTTTTGTTGATGATTACGCACATCATCCAACTGCAATCAAATATGTTATTGAAGCAACAAGAGTAAGATATCCTGGTAAAAAAATTGTCGCAATTTTCCAACCAGACCGTTTTTCAAGGGGAGCACGTTTTGCTAAAGAATTTGCTCAAGAAATGGATAAAGCAGATTATCCATATTTCTGTCCATTCCCAGAAAATGCAAAACATGAAGATGGTATTGATATTGATATCTATGATATTTCAAAAAATAGTGCACGTGCTAAAGTCATTACTGAAGACGAAGCAGGTGTTAAAGAATTAATGCAATATGATAACTGTGTGTTCTTATTTATGAGTAGTAAAGATATTTATAAATTTGAAGAAATGTTGATTGAAGCCAAAAAATCTATATAAAAAGAGTAAATTGTGGTACAATTATTGAAGAAAGTAGAGGGATGTTTATGACAACAATGGACATTTGTTACTGTGTTTTAATTTTAGCAGGTGCATTTTGCTTAGTTGCCTTAGGAGTATTGTTTATTCGTACATCAACGGCAATTAAACAAACAGGGGATACTGTTGAAATGGCACAAGATACATTGAAAAGAGTTGACAAAGTCTTAGATGATGTCAATTACAAATTAGACTTATTAAATGCGCCTGTAGAAACAGTTGCAAAGTTCTTTGATCCTCAAAGACCAAAGTTTAATCCATTGAAAATGATGATGAGCTTTATTAAGAAAAAATAGAAAGGTGAGATAATATGAAATTAGGAAGATTTTTAACAACTTTAGGAATTGGTGCTCTTGCAGGGATGTTACTAGCACCAAAAAAAGGAAGTGAATTAAGAGAAGAACTTAAAGATAAGGGAAAAGAAACTCTTGACAGTGCTAAAGAAATGACGGTGGAAGACTATCAAAAATTAATTAGTGAAACAATTGATAGTATCAAAAAAACAGTTGATGAATTTGATGTTGATGAATTCAAGGAAAGTTCTTTAGAAAAAATAAATGAATTAAAAGATAAATTTGATGATGTTGTAACTAAATTACAAGACAGCGACCAATATTCTAAGTTAAAAGATCAAGTTGATAATGTAATTGTCCAAGTAAATGATAAAATTAAAGATGTTAAAGAAAAAGTGAGCGAACAAGAATTTGATGATTTTTCTGATTTAGAAGACGAAATTAATGACATTGAAGATGATTTAAATGTCATTATTGATGATTTAAAAGACTAATGAAAAAAGCTACGATTTATGATGTTGCAAGAGAAGCTGGTGTTTCTCTTGCAACTGTATCTCGTGTTATTAATGGATCATCAGTTGTTCGTGAAAAAACTAAAGAAAAGGTTATGAAGGTCATTGATGAACTAAACTTCAAACCAAATCAAATTGCTCGTGGTCTTGCAACAAATAAAACAACAACAATTGCTGTTATCTTCCCACAATCATTATTTGCTCATGTAAAAGATATGATTGGTGGCATCGGTGATGCTGGTAGAACATTAGATTACAATATTACGATTTATACAACAGATGATATTGGAAATGGACCAATGGATGATGTTATGGAAAAAGTTATTCGTACAAGAGCAGATGGTGTCATTTTATTTAACAATGATAAAATTACTCAACAAATTGAACTTGTTAAAAAACATAGTATTCCTGCTGTTGTTATTGGAATGCAAGTAAGCGATGATTCCCTCGGATCTGTTTATGTCGATGCTCAAAAGATTACATACGATATCGTTAATAACTATTTAGAAAAAGGTAAGAACGATATTATTTTCGTCAGTCCTCAACAAAATCTTATTCGTACAGTTGATTTAATTGAAGGAATGAAAAAAGCTTATCAAGATCATCAACTCCCTTTTGATGAAGCAACACAAGTTATTGATACGTCAACTCACTATGAAGAAAGCTATACTCAATTTGTAGAACATTTTAGAAATCATAAACATGATTTAGTTTTCGCAAGTTATGATAAAGAAGGAGTAGCTGTTGTTAATGCGGCTATCGATAATAACATAAGTGTTCCTGATGATATGGAAGTTATGGCTATGATGGATACAAGCTATTCTCTCATTTGTAGACCATCATTATCAACAATTCATCTTCCAATTTATGATATGGGTGCTCTGGCTGTACGTTTGCTTACTAAGATTTTAAATCAAGAAGAATTAGAAACAAAAGAAGTATGTGTAGGGTATACAAATATTTATCGTAAATCAACTATTCAATAAACCACAAAAGTGGTTTATTTTTATATTAGCTTGACTTTAAATATGAAATTTAATATGATGTACTTACAGCAATGAAGGAGACAAGTAGTATTATTGGATTGTTATAGAGAGCTTGTGGTTGGTGGAAACAAGCCAAGAGATAATATGAATACACTCTGGAGCTTCTAAGTGCAAAGCTTAGACGGTGAAAGCCGTTATCTACTTGAGTGTATGTCTTTGACATGAATTTAGGATGGTACCGCGATCAACTCGTTCCTATGGGAATGAGTTTTTTATTTTAAGGAGGAAATTATGAAGATTTATGATGAATTAGTTTGGAGAGGATTAATTAAAGATGTTAGTTCTCCAGAAATTGAAGAAAAATTAAATAATGGGGGATTAACTTTCTATATTGGAACAGATCCAACAGGAGATAGTTTACACATTGGACACTTTTCATCATTTTTAATTAGTAAAAGATTAAAAGATGCTGGACATAATCCAATTCTATTAGTTGGAGGTGCAACAGGATTAATTGGTGATCCTAAACCTGATACAGAAAGACCAATGATTACAAAAGAACAAGTTCAACATAACTTTGATTGTTTAAAAGCACAAGCTCAAAAGATTTTTGGTTTTGAAGTGGTAAATAACTATGATTGGTCAAAAGATTTGAACTTTATTGACTTTTTAAGAGATTATGGTAAATATTTTAATGTTAATTACATGCTAAATAAAGATATTGTAAAAAGAAGATTAGATTTAGGAATTACTTATACTGAATTCTCTTATATGATCATGCAAGCAATGGATTTCTATTGGTTACATGAAAATAAAAATTGTCAATTACAAGTTGCTGGACAAGATCAATGGGGAAATATTACTGCTGGTATTGAACTAATTAGAAAGAAAACTGGGAAAGAAGCCTATGGATTTACAATGCCACTTTTAACTAAAAGTGATGGAACAAAATTTGGTAAGACAAACGGAAAAGCAATTTGGTTAGATCGAGAAAAAACTTCACCATATGAAATGTATCAATTTTTTATTAATTCCGAAGATGATAAAGTTATTGATTACTTAAAATTCTTAACTTTCTTAACACCAGAAGAAATTATGGAATTAGAAGAAAAAAATAAAACACAACCTCATTTAAGAGAAGCTCATAAAGCTTTAGCTAAAGAAGTAATTACATTCTTACATGGTAAAGAAGCTTATGAAGAAGCGGTGCAAGTTTCACAAACATTATTCTCTGGTCAAATTCAAAACTTAACATTAGAACAAGTTGATGTTGCTTTTGAAGGTGTACCAACAGTTGAAACAGAAGAAAATGAAATGAATATTTTGGACGCTTTAATTTTAGTGGGAGCCGCTAAAAGTAAAAGAGAAGCTAGAGAATTTGTCAATGGGGGATCTGTTTTAATTAATGGTGAACGTATTAAAGATTTAGAGTTTACCGTTAAAAAAGAAGATGCTTTTGGACAAAGCAAAACAGTCATTCGTCGAGGAAAGAAAAATTATTTTGTATTAAAATATAATGGGTAAAAGCTCTTAGGAGCTTTTTTTCATAAAGAATTTGGTATACTATCAAATAAGGAGGGACGGTTATGGAAAAAATAAGAAATTTTTTTAATTTTATATATAGATATTATTTAGATTATCGCTATAAAGTACCACCGGCATCTGCTTTATCTTTTGCTTATTATATGATACTTTCAATCATCCCTATATGTACATTATTAGCTTTTTTTACACCGTTTTTTCCTTTGGATATTAAAACCGCACAAGAAATTCTATCTTATTATTTAAGACCGGATGTTACAAAAATGGTGATTCAACTGATTGAACCACGTTCTTTATCAATTACGACATTAACAACTTTGATAGCCTCTTTATTTGTTGTCAGTAGAGGTTTCTATCAATTACATCGTATTTCTAAAAATATGTTTCCTAATGATAAAGAATATCCGTTTTTCATTGATCAAGGAATTACTTTTTTAAAAACAATTTTAATTTTTATTTTAATATTAGCAGTGATTTCCTTATTGATTATCTTTCCTTTTTTTAAGATTATTTTTATTGATCAACATAATTTTATAACAAGAGTACTTTTTCTGTTTATTATTATTTTTGTTATCTTATTTTTATTATATAAAATCATTCCTGATCAAAATGTTGATTTCTTAGATACAATTACAGGGACAGTTGTTGCAACATTATTGATTGAAGTGATCATCGGTATTTTATCTATATACTTTTCTATTGTTGATTATAGCAATGTTTATGGGCCATTAGCGGCGTTGGTTATGTTGATGTTTTCGATTGCTGTATGTTCAGAAGCTATTTATTTTGGCATGTACGTTATTTTTGAATGTCATATTCGAAGATTAATAAAAAAATTATAAAGGAGAGAAATGATGTATCCTTATATCAATTTAGAAAAAACAGGCAAACAAATACAAAAATACATGGATGAAAATGGTTATCGTGTTCAAGATGTTCAGGATTATTTAGGGCTCTCTTGTAAACAAAGTATTTATAAGTGGTTAAAAGGCAAATCGTTACCTAATTTAGAACACTTATGTGCTTTAAGTTATTTGTTTCATTGCACATTAGATGATTTAGTTGTTACACAAATGAATTATTATGTGATTAAAGAAACAATATGTCAGTATACATTAGGAGATTGTTGATGATTTATTTAGTAATGATAAATGTATTAAGCTTTTTTATAATGGGACTTGATAAAGTAAAAGCTAAAAAACAAAGATATCGTATTTCTGAAAATACTTTACTTTTTGTTGCTTTGATAGGTGGAAGTTTAGGAAGTTATTTAGCCATGTATTGTTTTCATCATAAAACGAAACATATTAAATTTTATATGGGTATTCCATTGATTTTATTTATACAAATCTTGATATATTGTTTTTATTTTTATACAAAATTCTAGACAAGAATTTTGTATATGCTATAATACAAACGTATTAAGCGAAAGCTTTGATCCACATTGTTAGGGAAAAAACAGTGTGGTTTTTTTATGGAGGAATTTATGAAAGCAAATAAAAAAGATATTATCAGTATATTACTTGGAAATACGTTACTTGCACTTGCAGTCATTTTATTTATTGTTCCAGGAAATTTATTAAGTGGAGGTACAACAGGTATTTCTTTATTTTTAAATCATTATTTTCATTTACCTATTTCAATATTTACTTTTATTTTTAATTTTATTGTTTTTATTATTGGTGCACTTATTTTAGGAAAGAAATTTGCTTTACAAACACTTATTTCAACTTTCTATTATCCATTTATTTTAGGCGTGTTTGAATTTTCTTTTCAAGGTTTTTGTTTAACCGATGATATTTTAATTAACACACTTTTTGCAGGTGTGTTAGTAGGTGTTGCTATTGCTATTGTTATTAAAGCAGGTGCTTCAACAGGAGGTATGGATATACCACCCCTTATTTTAAATAAATTATTTAAAATTCCTGTTTCTATTTCAATGTATGTTTTTGATACACTAATTGTGTTAGCTCAATTCGGTTTTTCCGATATCAGACAATGTCTTTATGGGATTGTATTAATTTTTATTTATACTATGGTTATTGATAAGATTTTAGTAATGGGTGCTCAAAAAATCGAAGTTAAGATTATTTCTTCGAAATATGAAGAAATTAGAAAGGCTATTTTAACGAACGTTGATCGTGGAGTAACAATGCTTCATGGACAAACAGGCTATCTATTAGAAAATACAGAAGTTTTAATTAATGTTATTTCGACAAGAGAACTTGTTCAAGTTGAAAGACTTGTAAAATCCATTGATGAAGATGCGTTTATGATTATTTCAAATGTTCATGAAGTTCAAGGAAGAGGATTTAACTTAGAAAAGGAATATATTGAAAAATAAAATGTATCATTTAGCTTTGTATTTTGATGAAAAAACAAATCAAAAATTATCTTTTTTAAGTGAACAAATAAAAGATAAACTTCATCAAAATTATTTAGAAAAACATCATATTCCTTTTCATCTAACAATTGCGACTTATAAAGAAATAGAAGAAAAGAAATTCATCGAACAGGCAAATCAGCTTTTTACAAAAGAAACGAGTCAAGAACTTTATTTTGTTTCGATAGGGTGTTTTCAAAAATCAACGCTCTATTTATTACCTGTTTATAATGAGTTTTTAAATCAGTTGATTTTAAAAGTACATCATACTTTTGATGAATATGTTTCCATTTCACAAAAGAATCGCTATTTACCGTATCACTTTGTACCCCATGTTTCTATAAGCAGAAAGTTAAATGAGCAACAAACTAATCAAGCATTTAAAATATTAAATCATTATTTTGAACCTTTTTATGGAAAGGTTAGCAAGATTGCCTTAGTAAAGACAAATCCGTATCAGGAAATAAAGATATGGAATTTATAATGCTTATCAAGCATGATATAAACTATAAAAGAAGCATTTCACAATTGAGGCTTCTTTTTTTATAATGAAGGCAAGAGGGGAGAAATGAAAATGTTTTCAAATAAAGAATTAAGAAACATGATCATTACTTTATTTTTTGAACAATTGCTGGTTATGCTTGTTGGCATTGTTGATACTTTTGTTGTAAGTAGCTGTGGGGAAGCAGCAGTTTCAGGAGTATCACTTGTCAATCAATTTAATACAATTTTTATCTATTTATTTACAGCACTTGCTTCAGGAGGGGCCATTGTTGTTAGTCAATATATTGGTAATAAAGATAAAGAAAGAACGATTTTATCATCAAGTCAATTGTTGATGTTTTCTATTGTTTTTTCAATTATTTTATCTATTTTAGTATTGATTTTTAATAAACAACTTTTAGGATTACTATTTGGTAAAGTTGAATCAGATGTTATGGAGGCGTGTGTGACATATTTACGTATTTCAGCATATTCTTATCCAGCACTTGCTATTTATAATGCAGGTGCAGCTTTATATCGTTCAATGGCTAAAACCAAAGTAACAATGTATATTTCATTTGTTGCAAATATTATCAACGTTATAGGAAATATCATTGGTGTTTATGTTTTAAAAGCGGGGGTTGCAGGGGTTGCCTATCCATCACTTATCTCTCGTGTTTTTTCAGCAATCTTTATTACTGTTTTATGTTTCAATAAAAAAATGGAAGCTTACTATGATTCAAAAGATATTTTTAAATTTGATGGAAAGATGCTCAAACGTATTTTAAATATAGCAATTCCTAATGGGGTCGAAAATGGAATTTTCCAACTTGTAAAAGTGGCTTTAAGCTCAATTGTAGCGATGTTTGGAACTTATCAAATTGCAGCCAATGGGGTTGCACAAAGTATTTGGTCATTAGCTGCACTTGTTGGTTCAGCAATGGGGCCTGTCTTTATTACTGTTATTGGACAATGTATGGGAGCAAAGGATGTTGATCAAGCAAAATTCTATTTTTCTAAACTTATTAAATGGTCGCTTGTTTTTTCAATTGTATGGAATGTGCTTGTTTTAGCGATTACACCATTTATCCTACAATTCTATAATCTTGCATATGAAACAAAACATTTGATTTTTATTCTTGTCATTATTCATAATATTGCTAATACGGTGGTTTTCCCACTTTCTGGACCTTTATCTCAAGGATTAAGGGCAACAGGGGATGTCAAATTTACAATGATTGTTTCTATTGCTTCAACAGTGGGCGGAAGACTTGTCTTATCTATTATTCTTGCTTTAAAACTTAATTTAGGAGTTATTGGTATTGCCCTTGCAATGTGTGGCGATTGGACAATTCGTGCGATTATTTTCTATTATCGCTATAAATCAAACGCTTGGACAAAATTTGAAGTTATTTAAAAATGAAATTTTATGATACAATGTTTTTAAACTAAGAAAGGAGTATTTTTATGGCAATTGATATTAAAGAAATACTTGCAAATGGTTTGTTAGATTTATGCCACAAAAAAGACTTATCTCAAATAACAGTTAAAGATCTCCTAGAAACAACTGGAGTCAGTAGACAAACATTTTATAATCATTTCTTGGATAAAAATGATTTAATTCAATATATTTATAATCATAAAATTATTGATCATTTTAATGGACAAAATCCAAATCTTAATTTTTATGAATCACTTATAGACTCTTTTAAACATATGAAACAATATCAAACCTTTTTAAAACAAGCATGTTTAATGGAAGGTCAAAATTGTTTAAAAGAATATATTTCGAAACATTGTGAGGACTTTGATTTAAAGTGGCATCAACAACTTTATGGTGAAAAGCCGATGCCTGATGCATTAAAGTTTGCTACCATTTATCATGCTAATGCTTCAAGTGCGATGACTCTATCATGGATTCTATCAGATATGAAAGTTTCTGTGGAAGAAATGGCAAAAATGATTACCCAAATGCGCGGACTAGGAATGGATGATTTGTTTCAGGGAAGCGATTGTACAACAAACCCATATAAAATTGGCAAATAATCTTTTTTGTCAATTTGTTGACAGAGTAATTTAATTATAAATTACTCTTTTTTATAAGCATGTTACAATAAGAGTGAAAGAAGAGGAATGTATGAAAAAGACACTTTATTTAATGAGACATGGACAAACATTATTTAATTTACAACATAAGATTCAAGGGTGGTGTGATTCACCACTTACAGAATTAGGAATCAAACAAGCAAAAGTTGCGGGAAAATGGTTTAAAGATCATGATATTACTTTTGATCATGCCTATTCTAGTACGAGTGAAAGATGTTGTGATACATTAGAACTTGTAACAGATATGCCTTATGTTCGCACCAAAGGTTTAAAAGAAAACTATTATGGAGAGTTAGAAGGAGAAAGTGAAAGATTAAATTCTCATTTAACACCAAAAGATTGTGAAACATTCTACTTACAATATAAAGGAGAATCATCTAATACGACAAGAGATCGTATGGTAAAAACTCTAACAGACATTATGAGTAAAGAAGACCATCATAGTGTTTTAGCAGTGAGTCATGGCGGGGCTTGTTTTAACTTTTTAAGAGCTTTCCAAGATCCAATGGAAGAATTAAAAAAAGGATTTGGAAATTGTTGTATTTTTATTTATGAATTTGATAATGGAACATTTACATTAAAAGATGTAATTAGACATCAAATCTAGGAGGCAATATGGAATACGTTAATTTAGGTAAGACAGATATTAAAGTAGCAAAAGTATGCTTAGGATGTATGGGCTTTGGTGATCCACAAGCAGGAATGCATTCTTGGACACTTTCTTATGAAGAATCTAAAAAAATCATTAAACATGCCCTTGACCAAGGAATTAACTTCTTTGATACTGCTATGGGCTATCAAGGTGGAACATCAGAAGAATATTTAGGACGTGCTATCAAAGAATTTTCGAAAAGAGAAGATGTTGTTATTGCGACTAAATTTATGCCACGTAGCCAAGAACAAATCAATCAAGGTATTAGTGCTCGAGAACATATTGAAACATGTATAAATGATAGTTTAAAAAGATTACAAATGGATTATGTAGATCTTTATATTCTTCATCGTTGGGACAATGTAACACCCATTGAAGAAACAATGGAAATCTTAAATGATCTTGTTAAATCAAAAAAAGTAAGAGCGATTGGCGTCTCCAACTGTTTTGCATGGCAAATTGCGCGGGCTAATGAGATTGCTAAAAATAATGGTTGGGCAACTTTTCAAACAATTCAAGGACATTACAATCTGATTTTTAGAGAAGAAGAAAGAGAAATGAAACCTTATTGTGATTTAATGGGTGTTTCTATGACACCTTATAGTTCACTTGCTTCAGGAAGACTTTCAAGACATCCAGGGGAAACATCTAAAAGATTAAAAGAAGATGCGTATGCAAAAGGCAAATATGATGAAAGCGAAAAAGAAGATCTTGTCATTATTCAAAGGGTTGAAGATCTTGCTCAAAAAAGAAATTGTTCAATGTCAGAAATTTCTTTAGCTTGGTTACTGTCCAAAGTAGCTTCACCGGTTGTTGGTGCGACAAAACTCAGTCATATTGATACAGCTTGTAAGGCGTGTGATTTAAAACTAACAAATGAAGAAATGAAATATTTGGAAGAATGCTATAAACCCCACGCATTAGTTGGTGTTATGAAAGAAAATAATCAATAAAAACAAGAAAGATTCTTTTCTTGTTTTTTATTTTTTGTTATATTATAGAAAGACAAAAAGAAAGAGAGAAAAGAGATATGGGTATTGTAGTTATAGGTGCAGTTTTTGTTGATATTAAAGGTTTTCCAATTGATGCATACATTCCAACAGGAAGAAATGCAGGACATATTAAATACATTCATGGTGGAGTCAGTCGAAATGTTGTTGAAGATATTGCCAATATTGAATTACGCCCAACATTTTTATCAATTGTTGATGAGAGTGCGTTAGGACAAGAAGTCATTCATAAATTACAAAGACATAAAGTCAATACAAAATATATTCAACAAATTCCTGAAGGAATGGGAACTTGGTTGGCTGTCTTTTCTAATGACGGTGATTTGGCAGGATCTATTTCGCAAAGACCAAATTTAATGCCAATTTTAGATTTGGTGAAAGAAAAAGGCGATGAGATTTTTAAAGATTGTGATTCAATTGTTTTAGAAGCAGATATTGATCCTGAAATTATTAAAGTTATTTTAGATTATTCTAAAAAATATAATAAAAAAGTATTTGGTGTTATTTCTAATATGACACTTGCAGTAGAAAGACGAGATTTATTACAACAATTTGATTGTTTAGTTTGTAATGAATTAGAAGCAGGTATTTTCTTTGCAGAAAACTATAGTAAAAAAAGTCCTAAAGATCTATGTGAAATTATTTCTCAAAAAATGGTAGCGGGGGCCATTAAATCAATGGTTGTTACGATGGGAAGTAAAGGAAGTATTTATGCAGATCATTTAGGCAATAAGGGGATTTGTCCAGCCAAAAAAGTAACAGTAAGAGATACAACGGGAGCAGGAGATGCTTTTTGTGCAGGACTTACAATTGGACTTACTTATGGTAAAGATTTAAAAGATTCTGTAGAAATTGGAACAAAATTAGCGGCTTCAGTTATTACTTCTTCAGAAAATGTTTGTCCACGTTTTTTACCTCGTGAATTAGGATTAGAAATTGATGTAACGGATAAGTAGTTTTCTTTGACAGAAGGGAAAGAAAGTTATAAAATATTTAAGCAATAGGGGATGTTGATTTATGAAAGAAAAACTCATGAATTTAAAAATAACAAAACAAGGAAAAATTGTTTTAAGTGTTGTTATTGCTATTTTTATACTTATTTTTATTATTACAATTTTATATTCGAACAAGTTCTATCCTAATACTACGGTTGGTGGAATTGATGTTTCAGGAATGACTTTAACAGAGGCTAAAGAGGCTGTTGAAACGGATTTAAAAAATCACGTTTTAGTTATTAAGGGTAGAAATAACGCTAAATATGAATTAAAAGGAAAAGACATTGATTTATCTGCAAAGTATGAAGATCAACTTGAAAGTTGTTTTAAGAAAACGCACGGTTTCTTTTCGTTTTATAAAATTATGACAGGTGAAGATTTTGATGTAGCCTTTGATGTATCTTACAACAAAGATTTACTTGTGCAAAATTTATCACAATCGGTTTTAGTTGAGGGGGGAGATCAATATCAAATTGATGCACCACGAAGCGCTTATGTAGAATATGATAAAAAAACAAAATCAGGTAAAATCATCAAAGAAAATTTAGGTAATCAATTAGATGTAGAAAAATTTTATACTTATGTAGAAAAAGCACTCTCTACTTTGTCAACGAAGATCAATTTAGAAAGTGGTGATGTTTATTTAAAACCACAGTTTTATAGTAAAGATGAAGTTATTGCAAATGAACTGAAAACATATAATAACTATTTATTAAAATGGCTTCGTTTTGATATGGGTAAAAAACACTATGAAATCATTCAACCAACAGATATTAAAGAATGGTTGGTTATTGGCGATGATGCTTCTGTTTCTGTTGATAAAAATAAGATGTCATCTTGGGTAGAAGATTTTTGTTTAAAATATAAAACAGTTGGAAAAACACGTAGTTTTAAATCACATACAGGTGAAATCTTACAAGTATCTGGTGGGGATTACGGATGGCAAATTGATTATAGTCAAACAGTTAATCAAATTTACAATGCTATTACAGCTGAAAGTAAAGAAGCAGATGTCAATGCTTATTTAAATAAACAATCAAAAGAAAATTCTAAAAAGTTGCTTACTAAATTAGAACCAATTTATAAAAATAAAGCATATAAAATGAATTATGAAAACCCTGAAGAAGATTATAATACACAAACATATAGTGAAGTTGATATTTCTGAACAAATGGTGTATGTTTTCCAAAACGGACAAGTTGTTTATAGTGCAAAATGTGTTACAGGACTTCCTAGTGATGCGACACGTTCAACAAAAACAGGATGTTGGTATATTAAAGATAAGAAATTAGAATATACGTTAACAGGTGCAGATTATAAAACACCTACAAAATATTGGGTAAGGATTACTTGGACAGGAACTGGCTATCATTATATGAATCGTAGTGACTGGGATAAGTGGACACCTGATTTATATAAGACAAGAGGGTCACATGGTTGTATAAATCTTCAATTGGAAGATGTTAAAAATATTTACAATCTTGTTTCTTTAAGAGATATGGTCTTTATACATGATTAACCATCTTTGGATGGTTTTTTTATTTTTGTAAATGGTTTGCATATTCGTTGACAAATGATTAAAAAATGATAAAATGCAATTGATTTGCAAATTGGGGTGATTTTATGAAATATAAAACAAAAGCATCAAAGCTAATAAAACAATATACAGATCAACATTCTGATCAAAGCTTTACAGCACATCATTTATATGAATATATTGTTGAACAAGGACAGGCAGTCAATCTATCGACAATTTATCGTAATTTAGATCAATTCGTTGATGAAGGAATATTGACAAAATTTAAAACGGGACATAATGATGTTTTTATGTATCGCGTCAATCAAGATGTCTCTCATTGTCATGAACATCTTCATTTACAATGTTGTAAATGTGGAAAAATAATTCATGTAGAAAGTGATTTGATGAAAAAACTTGTCAATACTTTAGAAAATGATTATCATTTTTATCTAGAATGTGATGCTTCAACAATCAGTGGTTTATGCAAAGAATGTAGGGAAAAACAATGAAAAAAATAAAAGTTATATTAATATCTTGTCTTTGTCTTTTAATGATGACAGGATGTACAACGAATAAAATAGATAGTCAAAAAATAAAAATTGTTTGTACAACATATGTTCAATACGATTGGTTACAACAAATTATTGGTAAAGAAAATAGTACTTTTGATTTATCTTTAATTATAAAAAATGGAGTTGATCTTCATAATTATCAGCCAACTGTTCAAGATATTGTACAAATATCTTCAGCAGATCTATTTGTATGTATCGGTGGAGAATCAGAAGCATGGGTCAATGATGCGATTAAAGAAGCCAAGAATAAAGATGTAAAAATGATTTCTTTGATGGATGTTTTAAAAGATCACCTTAAAGAGGAAGAACATCTAGAAGGTATAGAAGAACATGATCATGATCATGAATCTGAAGATGAAACAGAATATGATGAACATTTATGGCTCTCTTTAAAAAATGCACATCAAGCAATTGAGTTTTTATCTAATGAAATTCAAAAAACAGATCAAAAGCATAAAGATATTTATCAAAAAAATACAGAAAATTATTTAAAAAAAATAGATGACTTACAACAACAATATCAAAGAACGGTTGATGCAGCAAAAACAAAAGCACTTGTTTTTGCGGATCGTTTTCCATTTCGTTATTTGATGAATGATTATTCTTTAAATTATTATGCAGCTTTTCCGGGATGTTCAGCAGAAACAGAAGCAAGTTTTTCTACGGTGACTTTCTTAGCTTCTAAAATAGATGAATTGGATTTATCGTATGTTATTGTGGTTGATCAATCGGATAAAAAAATGGCAAAAACAATTATTAATTGTACAAAAAATAAGAATCAAAAAATTGTCACATTGGATTCATTGCAAGCCGTTAAACAGGAACAAATTGATAAGGGTTATAGTTATTTAAAAGCAATGAAACACAATTTAAAAGTTTTAAAAAAATGTTTGGAATAGGATGAGAAAAGATGGCGTATATTAAATGTCAAAATTTAAGTGTTGGATATGCAGGAGAAACACTTATAGAAAATATTAATTTTGAAGTTCATGAACATGATTATCTATGCATTGTAGGTGAAAACGGGGTAGGGAAAAGCACTTTAATGAAAACATTACTTGGTTTAGTTGATAAAAAAGAAGGAAATGTTGAATTTGGTAAAAATATTAATCGTAAAGAAGTAGGCTACTTGCCTCAACAAACAGCACTGCAAAAAGATTTTCCAGCAACGGTTATGGAAGTCGTATTATCAGGAAATCTTTCTAAAATAGCTTTACGTTCTTTTTATCGAAAAAAAGAAAAAGAAAGAGCTCTTTTAGAAATGAAGAAACTTAAAATCAATTCTCTTGCTAGTCGTAGTTATCGCGAACTTTCAGGAGGACAACAACAACGTGTTTTACTTGCAAGAGCGTTATGTGCAACAGAGAAAATTCTTTTTCTTGATGAACCAACAACAGGACTTGATCCTCAAGTAACAAAAGAATTTTATGATATGTTGAAAGAATTGAATAAAAAAGGAATGGCAATTATTATGGTTAGTCATGATTTGTCAGTATTAGAAGAAGCAACGCATGTTCTTTATTTACGAAAAAATGATTATGTTTATGCTCGAAAAGAAGAATTTATGAATACATATGGAAAGGAAATGAAAGCCGATGTCAATTATCGAAACATTTAGTTATTATCTATCTTATCCCTTTGTTCAATATGCTTTGATCGTAGGGGTTTTAATTGCTTTATGTTCATCACTTTTTGGTGTTTCTTTAGTGTTAAAACGCTTTTCATTTATTGGAGATGGACTTTCTCATGTTGCTTTTGGGGCAATGGCGATTGCGACCGTTTTAAATTTTAGTATGCAAACACCGTTTATTATGATTATTACGATTATTGCTGCTGTTTTATTACTGAGAACGGGACAAAACACAAAAATCAAAGGGGATGCGGCGGTAGCAATGTTTTCTGTAGGTTCGCTCGCAATTGGTTATTTATTGATGAATGTTTTTTCAACATCGACGAATGTTTCAGGAGATGTTTGTTCAACTTTATTTGGCTCAACGACTTTACTTACTTTAACTAAATCAGAAGTAGTAGTCTGTATCATTATGTCTTTACTTGTTGTAGGGTTTTATATTTTCTTTTATAATCGTATTTTTGCAGTAACATTTGATGAAAATTTTATGAAAGCAACGGGTTTGAAAGCGGAAATTTATAATTTATTTATTGCGGTCATTACAGCTATTATCATTGTTCTAGCTATGAAACTAGTAGGTTCTTTATTAATTAGTGCTCTTCTTATTTTCCCGGCCCTTTCAGCTATGCGTGTTATGGTAAGTTTTAAAGGTGTTGTTATTTATTCAGCAATTTTATCTGTGTTAGGAGCACTTGTAGGAATTGTATTATCAATTTTATTTTCAACGCCTGTGGGAGCCACAGTCGTAGTGATGGATATTCTTATTTTCTTGATTAATAATTTTATTGCGGTTTTCAAAAGAGCATAAAGATTTCTTTGCAAGAGAGAAGGAATTTGTTAAAATGGAAAAGGTGATAAAAATGGATGGAATATTATTGATTAATAAACCAGCGGGTTATACAAGTCATGACATTGTTGGAATTGTTAGAAAAAAATTACATACAAAAAAGGTTGGTCATTGTGGGACTTTGGATCCAGATGCGACTGGTGTTCTTGTTGTATGTGTAAATAAAGCAACAAAAGCAATACAGTTTTTAATGAGTGATAGTAAAATCTATCGAGCAACGTTATCTCTTGGTAAAAGTACAGATACGTATGATGCCAGTGGAAAGGTTCTTGAAGAAAAAGAGGTTGGAGAAATTTCAAAAGAACAAGTTGAAGGAGTACTTAATTCTTTTTTAGGACATTCAAAACAAAAGCCGCCAATTTATTCAGCAATTAAAGTAAATGGAAAAAAATTATATGAATACGCCAGAAATGGAGAAGAGGTAGAAATCAAAGAAAGAGATATCGAAATCATGATGATTCAACTTATTTCTTTTGATAAAAATGAAATTGTCTTCGATGTGAAATGTTCTAAAGGGACGTATATTCGTTCTTTATGTGTGGATATCGCTAAAAAGTTAGGTTATCCAGGACATATGTCACATTTAACGCGTATTGTTTCAGGTGATTTTTCTTTAGAAAAATGTTATACGTTAGAAGATTTACAACAAGATCGCTATAAGCTTTTATCAATAGATGAAGCTTTAGATAGCTATCCTAAAATAATTTTAAAAGATCCTACAGTTGTTTATCATGGAAAAATGATTAAAAGTGATTTGACAGGTCAAGTCGCTATTTGTGATGCAAATAAACATGTTCTTGCTATTTATGAATCTAATGGTGAAGGCTATTTGAAAAATGTAAGAGGGTTATGGTAATGAAAGTATTTTATTTGAAACCAGATTCTTCTTATTCATTAGAACCTTCTGTTTGTGCAATTGGCTATTTTGATGGTGTTCATTTGGGGCATCAACAACTGTTAAAACATGTTGAAAAAATTGCCCAAGTGAAGAACATGAAAAAGGCTCTAATGACATTTTCTTGTCATCCTAAAGAAATTTTAGGAAAAAAAGATTTTAAATATTTGATGTCATTACAAAGTAAGATTGATATTTTAGAAAAAAGAGGTTTTGACTATTTCTTTATTATTGAATTCAATCAAGATATTTCTCAATATTCACCTACTTCATTTTTGGAATGCTATCTTTATAAAAACAATATCGAACATCTTGTTTGTGGTTTTGATTTTCATTTTGGTAAAAATGGTCAAGGGGATACGCGTTTTTTAAAAAATATACAAAAAGAAAATTTTTCTGTAGATATTATTGAAGAGTATGATGTAGACGGGGTTAAAGTATCATCTTCTTTTATTAGAAATAAATTAGAAGAGGGACAACTAGAACAAGCAAATCAACTTTTAAGCCGTCCTTATCGTATTTCTGGAAAAGTCATTTATGGTTTACAAAATGGACGAAAGATTGGTTTCCCTACAGCTAATGTAGATGCAGGACACTATGTTATTTTAAAAAAAGGTGTTTATGGCGTTTATTTTTATCATGATGGTAAATGTTATCTTGGAATGGCAAATGTGGGCTTAAATCCAACAGTAGGAGAAATTACAAAGATTTCTTTAGAAGTAAACGTTTTTGATTTTGATGAAGATATATATGGAGAAGAAGTAGATGTGGATTTTATGTTTAGAGTTCGTGATGAAAGAAAATTTGCTTCTTTAGATGATTTAAAACAACAATTAAAGAGAGATGAAAGGTTTATTAGACATTATTTTGATTAATAAACCTTTCTTTTGTTTAAACTAAAAAAGGGTGGTTTTGTGATTTATATACTGCTTTTTCTAGCAAATGCAACTTGGGGTTTAAATATCATTATAACAAAATTTAATTATGAATCATTTAATCCTTTGTTTTTAGTTTATTTAAAAATCTTTTTTTCAATGCTATCTTTATTGGTTTATATATATTTCAAGAAAATTCCTTTTGAAAAAGCTTCTTTTAAACAAATAGTTATTAATACAAATCTTATTAATGTTTTAAATTTTATGATGACATATTTAGCTTTAAAAACAATTAAAGGTTCACAGGTAGCAACAATTAATTGCTTGTCGCCACTTATTATGGCTTGTATTACTTTTAAACAACAAAAGTGGAATTTTAAAAAGATGGGTCTTTTCTTTTTTATTTTAGTAGGCTTTTTTATAACGATTCATTTTGATTTTTCAACATTGAATATAAGTTTTTTTATGATGTTAGGAGCTTTATTGTTCTATAACATTGGAAATTATCGCTTAAGATCTATAAACCAAAATCTCTTTATTTATAATTTTTATATGTTTTTTGTTGCATTTGTTGAACTTACCGTTTTTCTTTTATTTCAACATGAACAGCTTTTTTATCATATTGATCATTTTCCTTTTTGGCTTTTTGTTTTATCTTCAGGAATAGGTTATGCTTTTATTCAAAGTGTTTCCTTTTTCTCAATTAAAAAAATTGGGCCTTTTTCAACTAGTTTTTTCATGGCGTTCAATCCGTTGTTTACTTATATTTTCTCGCTTTTCTTTTTAAAAGAAAGCTTTGATTTGATGATTTTAATAGGGTTTTTATGTATTTTTATAGCTTCTTTGGCTATTTTAAAGGGAACATTAAAACAAAATAAATTTTAGACAAGAATACGACACTATGGTATAATTAAACAGTAAAATGTATTAAAAGAGGTTAAGGTCTATGGAATATATAAATAAGGTCATAAATATTATAGGATTAAAAATGCTTATTGCGATCGTGTCAATTGTTTTAATTGTTATTGTTCTTTTTATAACGTATCGTTTATTAAAACTTAAACATTATCGTAAACAAATCGTAGATTTAGAAAATAGAATAAATGCAATCAAATCTTTACCCTTACAATATCGTTTAGGAAGGGTTAAAGGAATTGCGAAAAATATGCCAGAACTTCAAGATAAATATGAGCTTTATGAAGAACAGTTTTCAAAATTATCTGATACACTTAATGATGAAATTACACCATTAATAAATGAAGTTGATGAAGCACTTTATTATCGTAAATTACATGGTGTTCAAAAGAAAATGTCTAAATTAGAAAATGATGTCATGCATTATGAGACAGACTCAAAACAACTATTAAAAGATATTGAAGTTATTACAGAAATCGAAAATATTCAACGTTTAGAAATTATTAAAGTTAAAGAAAAATATCGTGAAACAAATGATCATTACTCACAAATTCGTTTCAAAGTAGAAGATTATGTTCCTAAATTACAAGATGTTTTCCATGGTATAGACCAACAATTTGTACAATTAGAAGATTATATGAATAATCAACAATTTGAAGAAGCTAAACAATATACAGAAAAAGTTTCTAAAGATATAGATGATTTAGAAGCCAACTTAAGAGATCTTCCAACTTATATTTCTGTTACACGTCAATATTTACCAAAACGTTTAAATGAATTAAAAACAATCATGGATGAAATGATGCAAAAAGATTTTGCGGTTGAAAGAATGAAAGCAACGTTACGTATTGATAAAATTGAAAATGATTTAAATGAAACAGCACAATCAATTAAAGATTTAAATTTAGAAAATGTTGGACAAAATATTGAAGTTATGACAGAAGACATGAATCTTTTGTATGCGGATTTTGAAAAGGAACAAAATGCGTATGCACTTTATGAAGAAAAAAGAGATGCATGTTACAAATATGTAAATACAATTGATAGTGGTCTTTCAAAAACGAGAGATGTTATTAAAGATTTAGAAAAAAATTATATTTTAAGTGATTATGAAATAACGATTGAAGATGATTATAAAGAATTTCAAAAAGTTTTAGATGATTTAAATGATGTGACTGAAATTATTGAAAGTAAAGATTTTTCTTATCAAGATATGATTGAAAATTTTGAAAGAATTACGGTAAATAGTAAGCCTTTCAATGATTCTTTAATTAAACATAATGAACTTGCAGAATCATTAAAAATTCAAGAAAAAAGAGCACTTGATGAACTTGATAACATTAATATTGTTTTACTTGAAATTAAATCAGAAATTCGAAATAAACATTTACCAATGATTAGCGAGTCTTATCAAGATTATATTGATGATTCTTATCAAAAAGCAGATGCTATTTTGAATTTCATTCGTCAAAGACCAATCGACTTAAAGAGCCTTTCAATGCAGGTAGATGCTGCGCGAGATGTTATTTATAAACTTTATGATAATGTGCATAATTTAATTGTAACAGCTGAAATGGTTGAAGATGCCATTATTTTTGGAAATCGTTATCGTTCTTCCTTTTTAGAAGTCAACACAGAACTTACAAAAGCGGAATTACTTTATCGAAATGGTGAGTATACAAAAGCCTTATCGACAGCGGTAGATATTATTGAAAAAATCAAACCGGATTCTTATGAAATGCTCGTTAATAAAAAAAGTCCTAAAAATGCCTAGGACTTTTTTTACGAAAAGGCACAGGTTAAAAAAAAGAGAATAAAATAGAATATGGAGGGAAATATGGTATATCTAGATTATGCGGCAACAACACCTTTTAATAAAGAGGTTATTAAAACACATGAACAACTTTTAGAGAAATATTTTTATAATGCGGATAGTATTTACAGTCAAGGAATTGAAGTTAATCGTTTGTTGGAAAAATCAAGAAGTCTTATTGCATGTATGTTACATGTAAAAGATGAAGAAATCATTTTTACAAGTTGTGGTAGTGAAGCAAATAATATGGCAATTAAGGGAATTGCTTTTCAATATCAAAATAGGGGAAAACATATTATTACGACTTCTATTGAACATTCTTCGGTTTATGAAGCATGTAAGGAATTGGAAGAAGTTTTTGGCTTTGATGTGACGTATTTACCAGTAGATCATAGTGGACATATTTCAATAGACGATTTAAAAAAGAGTATTAGAGAAGATACTATTTTAGTAAGTGTTATGCATATTAACAATGAAGTAGGAGCTATTCAACCTATTGAGGAAATTAAGAAAGTTATTAAAGAACATCCACTTATTAAATTTCATGTAGATATGGTTCAATCCTTAGGAAAGCTGACACTTGATTTATCAGGAATTGATTGTGCTTCTTTTTCAGCACATAAAATCAATGGTTTAAAAGGAAGTGGACTTCTTTATAAAAATCACTCGACAACACTTGTTCCTTTAATTAATGGAGGACAACAAGAATTTGGTTTACGTGGTGGAACAAGCAATGCTTGTACGTATATTGTTTTTGCGAAAACATTAAGATTAGCATTAGAAAACTTTACCCAAAAAGAAGAATATGTAAAAAAATTAAATGCGTATTTAATTCATGAACTTTCACAAATTGAAAGTGTAGTCATTAACACTCAAGGAAAAGCTTCAAACCATATTGTTAATTTTTCATGTGTTGGCTATAAACCAGAAGTTGTTTTACACGCTTTAGAAGAAAAAGATATTTTAATTTCTACAAGAAGTGCTTGTTCTTCTAAAACAAATGATATTTCAAGAGTTATGCAGCAACTTCATTTAAGCGATGAAGTGGCAAGATGTGCTTTGCGTGTAAGTATTAGTGATTTGACAAAAGAAGAAGAAATTGATAAATTTATTTATTGTCTAAAAGAAGTGTTAAATTCAATAAAAAAACAGAGGTAGATTATGGAAGCAAATTATATTGTTGTTCGTTTTGGTGAACTCACAACAAAAGGAAAAAATAGAAAATTATTTACACAAAAATTATTAAAAAATACGAAGGAAATTCTTTTTGAATTTCCTCAACTTCAATATCAATTACAATATGATCGTCTTTATATTTATTTAAATGGGGCAGATCATTTAGCGGTAAACGAAAAATTAAAAACAGTTTTTGGAATTCATTCATTTTCAAACGCATATAAATTTCCAAAAGATTTAGATGTTGTAAAAGATGCTATTGCACAAATGATCAATGAAGATACAAAAACAACTTTTAAAATCAATACAAAACGTAGTGATAAAACATTCCCTAAAAAATCACAAGATATCAATAGAGAAATAGCAGGACATGTTTTTCATCATGTTACTCGTCCTTTAAAAGTAGATGTCCACAACCCAGAAATGTTGGTTACAGTTGAAATTAGACATGATGCAATGTACGTTATGACAAATGTTATCAAAGGTGCCGGTGGTTATCCAGTTGGAATTGGTGGGAAGGCTCTTTTAATGTTATCGGGTGGAATAGATTCACCAGTAGCCGGTTATTTAACATTAAAACGTGGTGTGGATATTGAATGTGTGCATTTTGCAGCTCCACCTTATACAAATGAATTTGCTAGAGAAAAAGTTTTTGATTTAGTAGATCAATTACGTCATTGTACACATGGTCAAATTACTGTACATGTTGTCAATTTTACAAAATTGCAATTAGCTGTTTATGATCATTGTGATGAAAGTTATGCAATGACTGTTATGCGTCGAATGATGTATCGTATCGGTGAAAAACTAGCACGTAAAAATCATTGTTTAGCGTTAGTCAATGGGGAAAGTATTGGGCAAGTTGCTTCACAAACATTAGATAGTATGAATGTCATTAATGAAGTTATTTCTATTCCTGTATTAAGACCTGTTTTATGTCTTGATAAATTAGAAATTATTGATATTGCTCAAAAAATCAATACATATGACATTTCAATTCGTCCTCATGAAGATTGTTGTACAATTTTTACTCCTAAAGCACCTGCAACAAAACCAAAAAGTTATAAAGCAGTTGCTTTTGAAGAAACATTTGATTTTGATACATTAGTTGATGAATGTGTTGAAACAGTTGAAACCATCGTTGTTGATAATTCTTATAAAAATGATGAAGATATTTTTTAAAAAAAGCGTATAGTTTTTGTATCCTGACACAAAATAAAAGTGTCAGGAGGTGACACAAGATGGCACAAAGTAATAACAGTAATAGATTAGTTGTACCAGGAGCTCAAAATGCGATTGACCAAATGAAATATGAAATTGCTAATGAATTTGGTGTTAATTTAGGTCCTGATACAACTGCTAGAGCTAACGGTTCTGTTGGTGGAGAAATCACTAAAAGATTAGTTAAAATGGGACAAGAACAAATGTCTCGTTCTTCATATAATAAATAAAGAATAGTGTAAAAACTATTCTTTTTTTGTAAGTGGTTACATTTTTTATGTAATTTCTCCTAGTTTTATTGTTTTTATGTACCAAATTTAGTACAATATATTTATATGACTAGGAGGTAAATTATGGTTAAAGTAATGGCGGTAAACGCAGGGAGTTCCTCTCTTAAATTCCAATTATTGAATATGCCAAGTGAAGAAGTTATCACATCTGGTTTAGTTGAAAGAATTGGTCTAGAAGTTGGAAATTTTGTAATAAAAGTAAATGGAGAAAAAAGAAAATTAGAAACTCCAATTCCTGATCATCAAGTAGCAGTTGATTTGTTATTGGATGCTCTTGTAAAACATCATATTGTAGAAAGTTTAGACGAAATCGATGCTGTTGGACATCGTGTTGTACATGGTGGAGAAGATTTTAATGATTCTGTTGTCGTGGATGAAGATGCAGTTAAGAAAGTAGAAGCTTTAGCGGAACTTGCACCTTTACATAATCCCGCAAATATTATTGGATATAATGCTTTTAAAAAAGCACTTCCTCATGCTGGACATGTCTTTGTATTTGATACAGCATTCCATCAAACATTGGATAAAGAAAGATATCTTTACCCATTACCACTTGAATATTATACAGATTTAAAAGTGCGTAAATATGGAGCACATGGTACAAGTCATAAATATGTTTCACAACAAGCAATTGAAATGTTAGGTAATCCTAAAGAATCAAGAATTATTGTTTGCCATTTAGGAAATGGAGCTAGTATTTCAGCTGTACAAGATGGTAACTGTATTGATACATCCATGGGATTTACACCTCTTGCAGGGGTTATGATGGGAACAAGAAGTGGAGATGTGGATCCATCTGTTATGCCTTATTTATGTAAAAAACTTAATAAAAGTGTAGATGAAGTGTTAGAAATCTATAATAAAAAATCAGGTATGCTAGGTATTTCTGGTATTTCTTCTGATTCAAGAGATATTGAAAATGCTTTATTTAATGAAGGTAATGAAAGAGCTTTATTAACTGGGTTATTATATGCACGTATTGTTTCAAAATATATTGGTCAATACTATGCAGAACTAGGTGGTTGTGATGCCATTGCCTTTACTGCTGGGGTAGGAGAAAATGCAGCTTATTTAAGACGTTTAATTATTGATAACGTTTCAAGAGCATTTGGTGTTTTCTTAGATGAAGAACTTAATAATATTCGAAGTGATGAAAATCGTGTCATCTCTCATCAATATTCTCAAATCAAAGTTATGGTTATTCCAACAAATGAAGAAGTAATGATTGCTAGAGATACAGTGAGATTATTAGAACTTTAATGAAAAGATCCTCTATTTTTAGAGGTCTTTTTTATCTGATTATGATATGATAAAAATGAGGTGAAATTATGATAGAAGAAATTTTAAATAAAATAGAGGAATATGATTGTATTTGTCTTTATCGACATGTTAATCCAGATTATGATGCTTTTGGTAGTCAATTTGGAATGTATGATCTTATTAAAAATACTTTTTCAAATAAAACAGTTTATATGGAAGGAGACTTTTCTTCTGATTTAGTTCAAAAATTTAATATTGAAATTAATATTGAAAAACCTAAATTTGAACAACCTGTTTTAGGAATTGTTTTAGATACGGCAAATAAAGAACGTATTGATGGAGAAAGTTATCAACAATGCAAGGAAATCATTAAGATTGATCATCATATTGTTGTTGAATCTTATGGGAATATTAACTTAGAAGATAGCAGTGCTTCTTCATGTAGTCAAATGGTTGCACTCTTTTTAAAAAATGAACGAGTTCATTTAACATCATTTGGAGCGGCAAGTCTTTATATGGGGATTATGGGCGATACGAATCGCTTCATGTATTCAGGTACGGATTGTCGTACATTTGAAGCAGCAATGTATCTTTATAACTGTGGTTTTGATATGCAAGCGCTTTATGAAAGAATGTATATGAAAAAGGCGAGAGATTTAAAAGTAAATGCTTTCTTATTAAATCATTATATTGAAGATGAAGGAATTGCTTATTATATTTTAAAAGATGAAGATTTAAAAGCACTCAATCTTTCAAGAGAACGTGGTTCAGATTATGTTAATATTTTAAGTTCGGTTGAAGAATATAAAATTTGGCTTGCAATCACTGAAAATGTTAAAGATCATAATTGGCGTGTATCAATGCGTTCTAGACACTATCCTGTCAATGCTGTCGCTAACAAATATCGTGGAGGAGGACATGCTTTTGCTTCAGGTGCTACACTTTTATCAATAGATGAACTTCCTTCACTTATTAAAGATTTAAAGGAGCTTATTAATGAATAATTTTATTCAGATGATTAAAGAAAAAATGAATCCTTTCTCTTTTCATTCAAACTATACACCTTCATCTAAAAAATGGAGTTATATTATTCCTTTATTAGTTGTATTGATTTTAAGTATTGTTGGTGAGTATGTTTTATTGTTACCAATTCATTTTCAATCACAAACATTTATTTTTCATTTGATTTTCTTACTTGTTTTATTTGCAATGTTGCATGCAATTTTACTTGGAAAAATTGACCAAGTGTCTAAGATATTTGTGGCTATCTCTTTAGGATTATTGATCTATGTAGGTATTGGAAGTGTTTATAGTGCACCTATTTTCCATGCAAAAAATTATCAAAAACAACTTATTTTAGATAAAAAAGCAGATTTTTATAAAGATAATGAAACAATTTCTTATCAGTCTATCCCTGTCGTTGATCGTGAAAGTGCTATCAAACTAGGTGATCGTAAGATGGGTCAGATGATTGATTATGTTTCACAATTTGAAGTTGATGAATCTTATGAACAAATCAATTATCAGGAAACACCTTATCGTGTAACACCGCTTGAATATAGTGATTTGATTAAATGGGTTACTAATCGAAAAGAAGGACTTCCAGCTTATATTAAAGTAAATATGGTTACTCAAGAATCAGAAGTTGTCGAATTAAAAGAAGGTATGAAATATTCAAAATCAGAACATTTTGGACGTAATATTTATCGCCACTTGCGTATGAATTATCCAACGAAAATGTTTGAAGAACTTGCTTTTGAAATTGATGAAAAGGGAACACTGTATTGGATTGCTCCAGTATTTGAATATCAAATTGGACCCTTTGGTGGAAAAGATATCGTAGGAGCGGTTTTAGTGGATGCTGTAACGGGGAAACATAAATATTATGATATTAATGATATTCCAAGTTGGGTCGATCGTGTTTATCCAGCGAATCTTGTAATATCTCAACTTGAAAATTATGGAAAATATACAAATGGTTATATCAATTCAATCTTTTCGCAAAAAGGTGTTTTACAACCAACAGATGGTTATAATTATATTGTGATTAAAGATGATGTTTATTTATATACGGGTTTAACAAGTGTTTCTAAAGATGCCAGCAATGTAGGATTTGCACTTATTAATTTAAGAACAAAAGAAGGTAAATATTATCATATTTCTGGAGCGGAAGAATATTCAGCAATGTCTTCGGCAGAAGGAAAAGTACAAAACTTAAAATATAAAGCAACATTTCCAATTTTGATTAACGCTGGAGGAGAGCCTACTTATTTTCTTTCTTTAAAAGATAGTAGCAATCTTGTTAAGATGTATGCTTTTGTCAGTGTTAAAAATTATCAAATTGTAGCAACTGGAAGCAGTGTATCTGAGGCTGAAAAAGCTTATTATGAAGTTTTATCTCAAAATGGTAAAAGTCATGTCGAAGCTGAAGAAAGTACTTTAACGGGGAAAATTGTTTTAATCAACAGTGCGGTTAAAGAAGGAAACAGTGTTTATTATTTTAAACTAGAGGGTGATGATCATATTTATATTGCAGATTTATCCCTTTCTAATTCCTTACCACTTGTAGACGTTGGAGATGAAGTTGAAATTCAATTTATTTCAAATGAACATCAAAGCGTGGTTATTAGTCAATTTAAAGCTAAATAATTTAAAATAGGAATACGCATATTCCTATTTTTTTACATTTTTATGAAATAATTATAATAAATAGAAAAAAAGAGTGTATTTTTTATAAATATTTATTATAATGATAAAGCATTTTAAGATAAGGGAGAGGTTTAAATAATGATTCAATTTTTCAAAAAAAATATCGAATCCAATAAAAAACTAAGAACATTTGAAATAATTGTTTTATGTTTACTTGTTTTTACTTCAATTGGTTCAGTTTTTTATGGTTTGCTGCAAATTCATAAAGATGTAGGAGATTTGCGATATGTTCAATCTGTCACGATGAATAGAGATAAAGATGAAGAGGATTATGATTCGGATAATAAAGTTTGTGATGTCATTTATCGAAAAGGTAATCAAAAACTTGTGGTATCTTATGATTATGAAGATTATGTTAAATTAAATAAAAATTCAATCAAAGCATATGAATTTAAAACAGTAAATGGACAAAATCTTTATTTTGATCATAAAGATGTAAGTCATCAAGAAGCAAGTCATACTTATAAAGAAATGATGGCAGAAGAAACATTGTCTGTTTTCAATTTAGCGAGTGCAACATTTATTTTAATGTTATCTGTTGCAATTATGATGTTATTCTCTAAACAATTTACAACATATGAAAAATCATGGTTTATCTCAATTATGGTATTAGCTACGATTTTATCTGTGTTATTCCCAGAAGATAGTGCCAATGGTGTAAACGGTATTATCATTATGATTCTTTATTTATTAGATACATTCTTAAATATTTTATGTGAATTACTGATATCTAAACAATCAAGGTATAATTTCTTAGTTTCTGTCTTGGTAGAAATTGTAGAAATTGTTTCTTGTGTTGTTTTAATGTATCGTTTTGCGACAATGGCAACAACTTTATTTTTCTGGCTACCTATTGATATTATTAGTTATATTAACTGGTCTAAACATCGCGATGATGAAGAAGATGAACTTACAATGGTAAGAAAATTAAAAGGATATCAAGAAGTTTTAGTTATTATTGGTATTATTGTTTGGACAGTTGTTGTAGGTTATTTTATTAGTGGTTTAGATATCGCTACTGATTTTTATAACAATAAAACATTAGAAACAGCAATTATTTATATTGATGCTTGTGCTTCAGCAGTTGGAATCGCCAACGGTCTCTTTATTTTCTTTAGATTAAGAGAACAATGGATTGCTTGGTATATATGTGCATTTTTAGAAGCAGTAATTAACATAATGTCAGGACAATATGTTTTACTTCCTTTAAAACTGGGTTATTTTACAAATACAACTTATGGATATATTAAATGGAGTAGATATATCAAAGAACACCAAAATAAAGAAAAAGTATCTTTATTTTAAAAAATAATTTAAAATAAAATGTTTTCAAAGCACGAGGAGTTTTTCAGGAGTACTTGAGAATGTTGATTGAAACTGTTACAATAGGACGTGTAAAAAATTATTAATAGGAGAGATAGTATATGGCAATTAGTGCAGGAGATTTTAGAACAGGATTAACTTTAATTATTGATGGTGATCCTTGTCAAGTGTTGGATTTCCAACATGTTAAACCTGGTAAAGGAGCAGCTATTTTAAAAACTAAAATGAGAAACTTGAAAACAGGAGCTATTCAAGAAAAAAACTTCAATGCTTCAACTAAATTTGATCAAGCTAATATTTCTAAAAAAGCAGCTCAATTTTCTTATGAAGCAGATAATACTTTCTACTTCATGGATATGGAAACATATGATACATATGAATTATCTGAAGAACAAGTTGGTTATAATAAATACTTTATTGTTGAAGGAACTGAAGTTTATTTAGTATTCTTTGAAGGATTATTATTAAATGTTTCTGTTTCTGAAAAAGTAGAATTAACTATTGTAGAAACAGATCCAGCTATCAAAGGAGCACCATCTAACCAAACAAAAGACGCTAAAACTGAAACAGGTTTAACTCTTAGAGTTCCTCAATTTATTGAACAAGGTGAAAAAATCGTTGTTTTTTCAGCTGATGGAAAATACGCAGGAAGAGCTTAATAAAGCTCTTTTTTATCATGGGTAAAGTTGTATTAATTACAGGTGGTGCTAAAGGTATTGGTAAGGCCATTGCTTTGGAATTAGCAAAAAATCGATATGATATCGTTATTAATTATTTAACTTCTCATCAAGAAGCAAAATGTTTAAAAGAATGCATTATTCAACAATATCATGTACGTTGTTTGATTTTAAAAGCAGATGTTTCTAAAGAAGATCAAGTTGAAAAGATGATAGAAGAAATTGATAATCAATTAGGTGGCGTTGATATTTTAATTAACAATGCAGGAATTGATTTGTCTAATTTATTTCATTTAAAAACAGCAGATGAATTTAGAAAGACCTTAGATGTCAATGTTGTAGGTGCTTATAATTGTAGTAAAAGTGTTTCAGCACATATGCTTAAACAAGACTATGGACGTATTATAAATATTTCCTCGACAAATGGGATGAATACATATTATCCTATGTGTATTGATTACGATGCTTCAAAAGCGGCACTTATTTCTTTAACTCATAATTTAGCGTTTGAATTTGGACCTTATATTCATGTAAATTGCATTGCACCAGGATTTATTGGTACAGAAAATGAACTTGATGGTTATGATGAAGAATTTTTAAAAGAAGAACAAGAAAAAATTATGGTTAAACGCTATGGCAAACCTGAAGAAGTGGCTTATTTAGTGAAGTTTTTGATTAGTGATGAAGCTGACTTTATAAATAATTCGATTATTCGAATTGATGGCGGACAAATAGGGAGTATGTAAAAAAGACTCAATTGTTGATTCAACAGTTGAGTCTTCTTTTTATTTGTTTTTCATTTGTGTTAAAGCAAGTAAGATGGAAAGATTCCCATATTCAATTGATAATCCACCTTGCATATATAAAGTATAAGGTTCTTTTACAGGAGCATCGGCGCTTAATTCAATGGTACTTCCTTGCGTAAAACTTCCACTAGCCATCACTTCATCAAAAGGATAACCAGGCATTGGGGCAGGGAGAACACGTACAAAGGAATCGATTGGACTTGATGATTGGATTCCTTGAGTAAAATTCACTAATTTTTCTTTACTATGTAAATCTAAAGTTTGAATAAGATCTGTTCTTTTTTCATTGTAACGAGGTGATACATGTTCATATCCTAATTTTTCTAACATGTATGAAGTAAAAATAGCTGTTTTTAATGCATTTTTTACAGCGTTTGGTGCCATGAATACCCCTTTAAAGAAAGCATTGTTAAGATTAAAGTTAGCACCTAAGTCTTTACCAATACCAGGAGCGGTAAGTCTTTGTGCAACTTCATAAACTAAATCTTTATTACCAGCTACATAACCACCTGTTGGAGCAATTCCACCACCTAAGTTTTTCATTAATGATCCGACAACAATATCAGCACCAATATCTCCTGGCTCTTTTTTTTCTACAAGTTCACCGTAACAGTTATCCACCATAATAATGACTTCTTGATTAACTTCTCTCATTTTATGAATAATTGATTCTATTTTATCGATTGTAAGTGATAAACGTTGACTGTATCCACGAGAACGTTGAATCTCAACAAGTTTTACATTTTTTTGTTGAAGTCTTTCAATAATACTTTTTTCATCAAACTCATTATCAATTAAATCAATTTGTTCATAATTAACGCCATAGGCTTTTAACGATTGATTGGAATTACCACTTATACCAATCATTTCTTGTAAAGAATCATAAGGTTCACCGCTAATAGAAATCATGGTATCACCGTGTTTTAATAAAGCAGAAAGCGTTAAATATAAAGCGTTTGTTCCTGACATGATTTGTGGTCTTACTAAAGCATCTTCGCATCCTAAAATAGAGGCGAAAATTCTTTCTAATTTATCTCGACCTTCATCATAATTTCCATAACCATTGATATCTGTAAAATCACTATAAGAAACTTGATTTTCTATAAAAGCAGATAAAACTTTATTTGAATTAATAAGACATGTTTCATCTACTTTAGCATAGATTTCTTTTAAATCGCTATCTGATTGTTTTGCTAAATCTAATAAATCTTGATCTATTTTTTCTAATATCATTTCTACATCTCCTTTAATCTTGCTCTATTATACAATAAATATTTTTTTTGTGTATCTTTATTGATAAAGTTCTTGTAAAGTAAATCTTTGTAAGATTGTATTATTTTATGGTTTTATGATATAATTTTGAATTGAATTGAGGTGTAGAAAATGAAACCAAAAGTATTAGTTGTTGATGATGAACAAGATATTAGAGAATTACTCAAGTTTTATTTAAATAAAGAAGGTTATGAAGTCTTAGAAGCCGGTGATGGGGAAGAAGCCTTAAACATTTTTGAAAACGAATATGTGGATTTAGGAATCATTGATGTCATGATGCCTAAAATGGATGGTTTTGAACTTGTTGAAAATATGAAAGAGTTCAAAGATGTTCCATGTATTATGCTTACGGCCAAAGGTGAAAGCAAAGATAAATTACGTGGTTTTTCTTCTGGGGTTGATGACTATGTCGTTAAACCTTTTGATCCAAACGAATTAATGGCACGTGTAAAAGCAATCATGAAAAGATATGATATTAATACATCGCATATTATTCATTTAAAAGATGTTGAATTAGATGGGGATAAATATGAAATCAGATATAAAGATGAATGTATTCATTTGCCATTAAAACAATTTGAATTGCTTTTTGAACTTGCTAAACACCCAAATCAAATTTTTTCAAGAGAACAATTAATTGAAAAAATTTGGGGAATGGATTATGACGGATTTGATCGAACGGTTGATGTACATATTAAAAGAATTCGAGAAAATATTGGTCATTTACCAGGGTTCAATGTTGTAACAGTACGTGGTTTAGGTTATAAAGTTGAGGTTGATTAAATGAAATCCATTTATTCTAAATTAATTTTTGGCTTTTTCATTACCATTGTTGCATCATTTTCGGTAGCTGGCTATGTGTCACTAAAATTGAATGATGAACAAATTGAATCAACGGTAGAAGAAGATTTAATTACGACCAATGACTATGTTATAAAAGTTATTTCTAATGGAAATATAAAAAATAAAGATGATATTATAGATCTTTATGCTAAAAGTAGTGAAATGGCAATTACTTGTTATTCCCTAAAGGATGGTTATGTTGCTTATGGAAATAAGAAATATAATCCATCTCCAGAGGAAATGACGCATTTTTTTGAAAAAAAAGATGAAAATTTTTCAAAAAGATTAAGAGATGAAATCCTATCTTATGGAACAAAGAATAATATCAATGGGGTAGATTATTATATTTATGTTCAAAAAGATACAAGTGGACAAAAAAGTGCGATAGCTAATTCAGCTATTTTGATTTTAGGATGTGTCTTTTTAACAGGAAGTATTGTTTTCTTAGTGATAGCTGATATTATTGTTAAACCATTGACGCGTCTTACGAATGCCTTGAAAGAGTTAAGTAATGGAAATTATGATGTACGTGTTGATAATGTAGGACAGGATGAAATTTCAAAATTGAATCAAGGTTTCAACCAAATGACGAGACAGCTTGCAAAACAAGATGAAACACGACAAAAATTCATTTCAGATATTTCACATGAGTTCCAGACACCATTAACTTCGATACAAGGATTTGCGAATATTTTAAAAGAAGAAGATCTTCCTAAAGAACAACGTGTGAAATATGCAAATATTATTTTATATAATAGTAAAAGGTTATCTTCTTTAGCGAAAAATATGTTACAATTGACCTTGCTTGATAGAGAAGAAATAGAATTAGAAATTTCTACGTATTCACTTGTTGAACAAATGAATCGTGTGATTTCTACTCAAGAAAACCAAGCAATGGAAAAAAATATTGAAATAGAGTTCCAAGTTCCTAAAAAAGATATTGTTATTGATGGTGATGAACAAAGATTAGAACAAGTCTGGACAAATATTGTTTCTAATGCCATTAAATATACAAATGATGGGGGATTAATTACAATCTCTATGAAAAAGACTTCTAAAGAAGTAGAAGTTTCTATAGAGGATACGGGAATTGGAATGTCTAAAGAAGTTGTTTCTCATATCTTTGAACGTTTTTATCGAGAGGATAAAGCACGTAATGTAGAAGGAAATGGTTTAGGACTTGCCATTGTTAAATCCATTATCGATTTACATAATGGAAAAATTGATATTCTTTCACAGGTTGATGTGGGAACTGTCTTTAGTGTAAAATTACCTATAGAAAAACAAAAATTTATGAATCGTTTGAAATTGTAAGGAGACAAGTATGCAAGAATTAAAAGAAAAGATTTTAACTGATGGAGAAATTATTGAACCAGATATTTTAAAAGTGGATAGTTTTATTAATCATCAAATTGATCCAAAAACATATAGATCGATTGCAAAAGAATTAAAAAGACGTTTTAAAGATGAAAAAATTGATAAAATTCTAACAATTGAAGCTTCTGGAATTGCTTTAGGTTTAGCTTTAAGTTATGAATTAAATGATATTCCTGTTGTTTTTGCTAAGAAAGGAACATCTAAAACAGTTAGCGATGATTTATATACAAGTGAAGTTTATTCTTATACAAAGGGGAAAAGATACATTGCTTGCGTTAAAAAGAAGTATTTAAACGAAGGTGAACATGTTTTACTTGTGGATGACTTTTTAGCGGATGGAAATGCAATGATGGGACTTGTTGATATGTGCCAACAAGCAAAATGTCAAATTGTTGGATGTGGTATTATTATTGAAAAAGGATTCCAAAAAGGACATCAAAAACTTGTTGATTTAGGACTTAAAGTTGAATCACTAGCGATTATTGAATCTTTTAAAAATGGAAATATTACATTTAAATAAAAGAAAGGAGCATCTATGTATTTAAAAAGAATTGAATTACATGGATTTAAATCGTTTGCGGATAAAGTTAATGTCGAATTTCAACCAGGAATTACAGGTATTGTAGGACCAAATGGTTGTGGTAAATCAAATATTTCAGATGCAGTACGTTGGGTTTTGGGAGAACAATCGGTTAAATCTTTAAGAGGAAGCAATATGGCAGATGTCATTTTTGCGGGTTCTGAAGATCGTCGTGCACAAAATTTAGCGGAAGTAACACTTGTCTTTGATAACTCAGATCGAACACTGAATTATGATTATAATGAAGTAGAAATTACCCGACGTCTTTATCGCCAAGGAAATGAAGCAGAATACTTATTAAATAGACAGCAATGTCGTTTAAAAGATATTACAGATTTAATTTTAGACACTGGATTGGGAAGAGATTCGCTTTCTATTATTTCTCAAGGAAATATCTCTAATTTTGCGGATAATCGTCCTGAAGAAAGAAGAGTTATTTTTGAAGAAGCAGCAGGTGTTTCAAAATATAAAAAAAGAAAAATAGAAGCAATCCGTAAATTAGAAAGAACAAAAGAAAACTTGGATCGTATTGGGGATATTGTTTATGAATTAGAAAAACAAATTACCCCTTTAAAAAAGCAAAAAGAAAAAGCTGAAACCTATTTAGAGTTAAAAGAAAAATTAACATCTATTGAAGTGAATGTATTAGTACATGAAATTTCAGAAACCAATGCATCATTAGAAGAACTTTCAAAGATTTTAAAATCATTAAATGAAAAACAAGCTGCATTAGATGCGGAAATCTTGTTAAAAGAAAGTGCAAATGATGAAATTAAAAAGAAGATGTTTGTTTTAGATAATGAGATCAACGCTTTACAAAGTCAACTTTTAGAAGCAATGTCTGAAGTTTCAAGATTAGAAACAAGTAAAGTAGAAGTGGATCAAAAGCGTAAACATGCTTTAGAGTCAAAAGATAACAAGGATATTGCTCATAAATTAGAAAATTTAAAAGCTATTTTAGCGGATGTTGTTGAAGAATATAACAACCGTGTGGGACGTCTTGAAGAAACTGAAAAAGAATTAAATGATTTATCTAATAAACAAAAAAAAATGACTTTAATGATTCAAGAAAAACATCAATCAATAAGTCATTTAACTCAAGAAATTACTAAAGATAAAAATAGACAAGAAATTTTAATTGATTTAGTAGAAAATAAATCAAATTATCATAGTGGTGTTAAGGCAGTGATGTCTCTAAGTAATCAAAATCCTGATATTATTGGTGTTTTTGGTGATCTCATTAAAAACGATCAAGAATATGACCTTGCTATTTCTACAGCGCTTGGAAGTGCTTTACAATTTATTGTAACAAAAGATGATTTACAAGCACGATTAGCTATTAAATTTTTAAGGGATAATAAAGCAGGTCGTGCAACCTTTTTGCCATTAGAAACAATGGAACCACGTTTGCTTCGCGAAGAACATGAAATTTTATGTCCGACTTTAGATGGCTATTTAGGTGTGGTCAGTGATTTTGTTTCTAGTGATAAAAAAATAGAGAATGTTATTTTAAATCAATTAGGAAATGTAATTTTAGCGGATAACATTGATCATGCTTCAGAAATTTCTAAAGCAACATACGCACGTTATAAGGTAGTAACGCTTGATGGAAACATTGTTAATGTTGGTGGTTCTTTAACCGGGGGAAGTGCCAATAAACAACAATCCTCGATTATTCAAAAACGTGAGCTTGAAAAAGTTAAAGAACATTTAAAAGAACTTGAAAACAAACTTGCAAAAGAAAAGAATGAATTGAATTCATTAGAAAATGAATCAAAAGAAATTTCTCATACATTATTGCAAAAACAGATGTCTTATGCAAAATTAGAAGTTGTTGTCCAAAATAAAAAAGAAGAGTTGATTGTAGCCAAAGGGGAATACGAAGACTTATCTCATCAAAATGTTGAATTGGAAGATTTTAAAAGTGGTAAAATCAACAATCAACTTGTTATTGAATTAAATGAAGCGATTCAACATCGTGATCAACTTACAGAACAAATTAAATCAAAACGTGAAATGAGAATGTCTTATGTCAATGAAAATGAACAACTTGAAAATGCATTAAAAACACTTCGTAAAGATTTAAAAGATATTCAAAGTCAAGTTAATGAAAAAGCAATTGCTTCAACTAAACAAGAAGCTTCATTAAATAACTATTTAAATCGTTTATCTAATGAATATGCTATGACTTATGAATATGCCAGTGAAAATTATCAAGAAGAATTAGATATGGAATCAGCACGTTATGAAGTTGCAGTCTTAAGAAATGAAATCAATGCTTTAGGTCATGTCAATCTTGATTCGATTGAAGAATATGAAAAAGTTTCTAAACGTTATGAAGATATGAATGGTCAACGTTTAGATTTAATTCAAGCACAAGATAAAATTATTCAAGCAATTGATGAAATGGATGATATCATGGTTGAAAAATTCTCAACAACGTTTGATAAAATCAATTATCAATTCAATCTTGTTTTTAGAGAATTATTCGGTGGCGGAAGAGCTGAAATCAAATATACAGATCCTAATAATATTTTAGAAACAGGAATTGATATTGACGTTCAACCACCAGGGAAATCAGTTTCCAATATTACTTTGTTTTCAGGTGGAGAAAAGGCATTAATTGCGATTTCATGTTTATTTGCAATCTTAAAAGTACGACCAGTACCAATGTGCATCTTAGATGAAGTTGAAGCTGCACTTGATATGGCCAATGTTGAAAGATTTGCAAAGTTTTTAAGAGAATTTTCTTCGCAAACACAATTTATTGTTGTAACACACCGTGAAGGAACGATGGAAGAATGTGATCTTCTTTATGGAGCAACGATGCAACAAAAAGGTGTTACAAAACTTGTAAGTGTTAAATTAGAAGAAGCTGTTGATTTTTCAAATGATCAACATCAAGGAGGTGTCTAATAAATGGGATTTTTTAAAGATATAAAAGAAAAATTAGTAGGTAAATCGACAAAACAAAATGAAAAATATGTAGCAGGACTTGATAAATCTTCATCAACTTTTTCAGATCGAATTAATGAATTAGCTGCTAGATTTAGAGAAATCAATGATGAATATTTTGAAGAATTAGAAAATATTTTAATTATGGCAGATGTTGGAGTTTCAATGGTTATGAAAATTGTTTCTGAAATCAAAGCAGAAGTCAGAATTCAAAATATCACAGATCCTCGTGAAATTAATGATATTATTGTTGATAAAATGTTTGTAATCTATGCAAATGAAAGTGTTATGTCGACAAAAATCAACTATGCGCCTGAAGGATTAACTGTTATTTTAATGGTTGGTGTCAATGGTGCAGGAAAGACAACAACAATTGGTAAACTTGCGCATCGTATTGTTCATGATGAAGGTAAAAAAGTTATTGTGGCAGCGGGAGATACTTTTAGAGCAGGAGCAATCGATCAACTTGCTGTTTGGGCTGAAAGAGTAGGCGTTGATATTATCAAAGGTAAAGAAGGTGGCGATCCTTCAGCTGTTGTTTTTGATGCTTTAAATAGAGCTAAAGAAACAGGAGCGGATGTCTTAATTTGTGATACGGCCGGAAGATTACAAAATAAAGTGAATTTAATGAACGAGTTAGAAAAGATGAATCGTATCATTAAACGTGTTGTTCCTGAAGGTCCACATGAAACATTACTTGTTGTAGATGCAACAACAGGACAAAATGGTGTTTCACAAGCAATAGAATTTTCTAAAATTACAGATATTACAGGAATTGTTCTTACAAAAATGGATGGAACAGCTAAAGGTGGTATTGTCTTATCAATTAAAGATCAATTAAATATTCCTGTTAAATTTATTGGATTAGGTGAACAAGTAGATGATTTACAAGAGTTTGATCTGGAACAATACATCTATGGCTTATGTAAAGGACTTGTAGAGGAAGTATAATGGAAGATACATTAGAAAAGAAACAAAGAATGAATTTGTTGATGGATCTTTATGAAGATTTATTAACGGAAAAACAAAGAGAATATCTTGATCTTTATTATCATGAAGATTTATCTTTGTCAGAAATTTCTTTAATTAAAAACGTTTCAAAAAATGCAGTTTTTGATAATATCAAAAAAGCATGTTTACATTTAGAAAATTATGAAGAAAAATTACAGTTATTAGAAAAACATCAAAAACGTTTAGAAATTATAGATGATCTAGAAAAAGATATTAAAGAAGAACATAAAAACATTGATGAACATTTACAAATGTTAAGAGATTTATAGGAGGTTTATATGGCATTTGATTCATTATCTGAAAGATTGCAGTCTACTTTGAAAAAAGTTTCTGGACAAGGGCAATTAACAGAAAGTAATATGGAAGAAATGTTGACAGAAATCCGTCTTGCCTTATTAGAAGCGGATGTCAACTATCAAGTTGTAAAAGAATTTATTGCGTCAACAAAAGAAAAAGCAATGGGAGCAGATGTTGTTGGTTCGTTAAAACCAGGACAAGTTTTAGTTAAAATCGTTCATGATGAATTAGTACATTTATTGGGTGATGAAGTATCTGAAGTTGATTTTAGCAAAAAGCCGACTGTAATTATGATGGTTGGTTTACAAGGTTCTGGGAAAACAACAACTTCTGGAAAGATTGCAAAATTAATTACAAGTAAATATGGTAAAAAGCCATTACTTGTTGCTGGAGATATTTATCGTCCTGCAGCCGTTGATCAACTAGTCACTTTAGGAAAACAATTGGATGTACCTGTTTATGAAAAAGGAACAAGCGAATCTGCAGAAAATATCGTAAGAGGTGCTTTAAACTATGCAGCCTTAAATAATAATGATGTGATCATTATCGATACAGCTGGGCGTTTACACATTGATGAACCATTAATGCAAGAACTTGCAAATGTTAAAGAAATTGCAAAACCAGATGAAATTTTATTAGTTGTAGACTCATTAACAGGGCAAGATATCGTTAATGTTGCAGCTTCATTTAATGAAAAATTAAGTATTACTGGGGCTGTTCTTACAAAATTAGATGGGGATGCTCGAGGTGGGGGTGCTCTTTCAATTAGACACATTACCCATGTCCCTATTAAATTTATTGGTACTGGTGAAAAACTAGACGCGATTGATTTATTCTATCCAGATCGTATGGCTGACCGTATTCTTGGTATGGGGGATGTTGTTTCTTTAGTAGAAAAGGTACAAGATGTTTATGATGAAAAAGAAACAATGAAAGCCATGAAAAAGATGCAATCTGGTCGCTTTGGTTTAGATGATATGTTGGAACAAATGCATCAATTAAGAAAATTAGGGCCACTTTCAGGAATTTTAAAAATGATTCCAGGAATGCCATCAATGCCTAATTTAAATGATGAAACAACAGATCAAAGAATGAAAGAGACAGAATCCATCATTTATTCAATGACATTAGAAGAAAGACGTGACCCAAGTATTATTACGTTATCAAGAAAACAACGTATCGCTAAAGGATGTGGAAAAGATTTAGCTGCTATCAATCGTCTTTTAAAACAATTTGAACAATCTAAACAAATGATGAAACAAATGTCAAATATGGACAGTGCAACTGGTTTACCAAAAATGGGCGGAGGACACTTTGTAGGTGGACCTAATCGTAAAAAAGTACGTCATAAAAAGAAAAAGAAAAAATAATTAAAGGTGTCAAGTAAAAAAGCTTGACACCTTATTTTATCTGTGTTAAATTAAGCAAGTAATATAAATCAAGGAGGAAATTATAAATGGCAGTAAAATTAAGAATGACAAGAATGGGTGCTAAAAAAAGACCTTTCTATAGAATTGTTGCAGCTGATTCAAGATCACCAAGAGATGGTAGATTCATCGAATTATTAGGAACTTACAATCCTTGCACTAACCCTGCACAAGTTAACTTAAAAGAAGAAGAAATCTTAAAATGGTTAAATAATGGTGCTCAACCATCTGATACTGTTAAAAACTTATTATCTAAACAAGGTATCATGAAAAAATTTGCTGATTCTAAACAAGGTAAATAATTATGGATTACGTAAAGACACTCAAAGATATCGCGATTGAATTAGTTGAAGATAAAGAACATTTAGAAGTAAGACAAATGCCTTCATTAGATGAAAATGTGATTGTTTTATATGTTTATTCAGCAAAAAATGATATTGCTAAATTAATCGGTCGTAAAGGTGTTATGGCTAATTCTATTCGACAATTAATGTCTGTTGCAGGACGTCTTTCTGACAAAAAATTAGATATTAAATTCGAATCATATGAATAGATGTGTTGAACACATCTATTTTTTTTGGAGGATATATGGAAAAACTTAAAATAGGTAAAGTTTTAGGAACGCATGCTTTAAAAGGAGAATTAAAAATACGTTCTTATAGTGATTTTAATGATCAAAGATTTGTAATTGGAAATAAGCTTTATTTAAATAATATTGAAGATCCTTTTAGCATCAAGACAGTAAGAATACATAAAGGAAACTATTTAGTAAGTTTTGAAGGCTTACAAGATATTAATTTAGTTGAAAAATATGTTGGTAGTATCGTTTATGGTTTAAAAGAGGATGTTGTTTTAGAAGATGATGAGTATTTTTATGATGATTTGATTGGTTGCAAAGTAAAAGAAAATGATCAAGTAATAGGAACAGTCGAATCTATTTATTTTAATGGAGCACAAGACATTTTAAACGTTAAAACAACTAAAAAAACAATTGCTATTCCTTATGTAGATGCATTTATTGTTGATGAAGATATTGAAAATAAAGTCATTGAAGTTCAATTGATTAAGGGTATGTATGATGAAGATTGATATTTTATCACTTTTTCCGGAAATGTTTGATGGCTTTTTAAAAACATCAATTATTAAAAGAGCAATTGATAAAGAAGTTGTTGATATTCAAATCCATAATTTTAGAGAATTTACACATGATAAACATAAACATGTCGATGATTATCCTTATGGAGGAGGACAAGGAATGGTATTGATGTGTCAACCAATTCTTGATTGTTTAAAGACTTTAACGAAAGATGACTCATTAGTGATTTTAATGTCACCTCAAGGAATTACTTTAAAACATGAAGTAGCAACTAAACTTTCTTTAGAAAAACATTTAATTATCATTTGTGGGCATTATGAAGGTTTTGATGAAAGAATAAGAGATTATGTTGATTTAGAACTTTCTATTGGAGATTATGTTTTAACAGGTGGCGAATTAGGAAGTATGGTTACTTGTGATGCTGTTATTCGTTTATTAGAAGGGGCCATTCGTCAAGAAAGTCATGAAGATGATTCTTTTGCAGATGGTTTATTAGAGTATCCTCAATATACAAGACCTTTAGAATTTGATGGAAATGTTGTGCCTGATGTGTTGCTTTCGGGACATCATGAAAATATTCGTAAATGGCGTAAATATCAATCGTTAAAAAAGACATACTTAAAACGACCTGATTTATTAGAAAGTTATGAATTTGATAAAGAAGCATTAGAAATGTTTAATGAAATCAAAAAAAAGAGTTGATATCTTTTTAAAAGATGCTATAATAGGCTAGGTCAGTATGACTGCATATGTTCCGCTGGTTAATCGAATGAACATACAAGACTATAAATGAAAAGGAGAAATAGAGATGAATTTAACATTAGTAGATCAAATTACTAAAAAACAATTAAAATCTGATATCCCTGTATTCAAAGCTGGAGATACTTTAAAAGTTTACGTAAAAATCAAAGAAGGTAACAAATACCGTATCCAATTATTCGAAGGTGTTTGTATCGCAAGACAAGGTAAAGGAATTGCTGAAACTTTCACAGTTAGAAAAATTTCTTACCAAGTAGGTGTAGAAAGAACTTTCCCAGTTCATTCACCAATCATTGATAGAATTGAAGTTGCTAAAGTTGGTAAAGTACGTAGAGCTAAATTAAATTACTTACGTGGATTATCTGGTAAAGCTGCTAGAATCAAAGAAATCAGAAAATAAGAAATGGGCAACCATTTCTTTTTTTTTACTTTGAAATGAGCTATAATACAAAATAGCTATAAAGGAGTAGTGATTGATTTGAATAAAAAGAGAATAAAAGACTTTATTGAATTCCTTATAGTTTGTATGGGCGTTACCTTTGTGTTTCGCTTTGCTATCATGCCAATAAAAGTAGATGGTTCCTCAATGTATCCAACGCTACAAGATCATGATTATGCGTTTATGTCGAGAATTGATTTAAATCATATAGAACGTTTCGATATTGTGACATTGAATTGTAAAAAATTAGGAAATATTATTATAAAACGTGTGATTGGTTTACCTGGAGAAAAAATTGTTTATAAAGATGATCAACTATATATAAATGATGAGAAAATAGAGGAAGCTTTTTTAGATGTTTCTTATATAGAACAGGTAAAAAAAGATTATAATATTCGCTGTTTTACAGAGAATTTTGAATATACAGTTGGTGATGATGAGATTTTTGTATTAGGAGATAATCGTTTGAATTCTCTTGATTCAAGATTGTTAGGGTGTTTTAAAGTAAAAGATATTTTATCAAAAAAAGGATTTGTATTACTTCCTTTTAAAAATATGAAAGAGGTGGATTAAAATGGCACAAATACAATGGTTTCCAGGACATATGGCAAAAGCTAAAAGAGAAATCGCTGAAAAAATAAAATTAATTGATATTGTTGTAGAATTGGTAGATGCAAGAGCTCCTTATTCAAGTAAAAACCCGTTATTTAATGGTATTGTCAATAATAAACCTAGATTAATTGTTATGACAAAAGAAGATCTTGCAAATCCAGAAATTACTAAAAAGTGGATTCAATATTATAAAGATCATGGTTATTATGCAATGAGTGTTAATCTTAAACAATTCAATGAATATAAAAAAATCATTCAAGTTTGTAAAGAAATCTTAAAAGATAAAATGGAAAGAGAAGCTAAAAAAGGATTAAAACCTCGGGCGATGAGAGCAATGGTTTTAGGAATTCCTAATGTTGGAAAATCTACATTTATTAATCGTTTAGCCAAAAGGAAAGCAACAGTTACAGGAAATAAACCAGGAGTAACAAAAGCACAACAAATCATTAAAGTTGATAAAGATTTTGAATTATTTGATACACCAGGAGTTTTATGGCCAAAATTTGAAAATGAAACAGTTGCTCGAAATATTGCTTTGATTGGATCAATCAAACAACAAATTTTACCAAGAGAAGATCTATTTATGTATGCTGTAGAACATTTAGTAAAAAACTATCCAAGAAGTGTTGAAAATCGTTATCAAATTGAAATTGATTTAGAAGAAGATTGGATTGAAAAATGTTATGATGATATTGCTTCTAACAAGAAAATCAAACCAGTTAGAGGAATTACGGATTATGAACGTGTGATGGATATGTTCTTTACGGACTTATTTGATGGTGCTATTGCGAAGGTCACATGGGAGTTGCCAAATGAGTAATTTACTTGAATATGAAAATAAATATTATGATTTAGGTTATGATTATATTATTGGTCTTGATGAGGCAGGAAGAGGACCTATGGCAGGGGAACTTGTTGTTGCTGGTGTTATTTTTCCTAAAGGTTTCTACGATGAACGCATTTTTGATTCAAAACAGTTAACAGCAAAAAAAAGAGAGGCAATGTATCAAATTATTGTTGAAAATGCGCTAGCCTATCATATTGAAGTGATTTCTGTAGAAGATGTTGATCGTTTAAATGTTTATAGTGCAAGTCAAAAGGGTATGGAAAAATGTTGCCAGATATTAAAAAAAGAAAAAATGTTTGCTTTGACAGATGCGATGCCTTTGCATGATATTGAGCATCTTTCTATTATTAAAGGCGATACTTTATCTATGTCAATTGCAGCGGCAAGTATACTTGCAAAAGTGACAAGAGATCATTTAATGATTGAATACGCAAAAAAATATCCTCAATATGGTTTTGAAAAACATAAAGGATATGTTACAAAAGCTCATAAAGAAGCACTTGCTAAATATGGGCCTTGTCCGATACATCGTAAATCATTTAAACCTGTTCAAATGGTTATGAAAGAACAAATGTCATTCGACATTTAGTTCTTTCATTTTTTATTTTAGAAAAACTATATGTATCAACGGTTTTGAAAGATTGTTAATTAAGATTTTTCATTTTTGGCATATTTTTGACATCTTTTATATTGAAAACATCATTTACAGCACCTAATTTTGAGCTGTCATCAATATGAGTATAAAGAGATAATGTTATGTTGTAGTTTTCATGTCTCAATAATTCTTGAGCAATTTTAATGTCAGTTCCCTTTGAAATTACATTAGTTGTAAAAGTATGTCTTAAATCATGATATGTGAAACCGTATTTCCTTTTTAGTCTCCTATCAAAATTTAAAATATCAAAATATTTTCCTTTGTTTGAACATATTGGATTATATGGATATTTTTCTTTATAATTTAATAAAAGTATTTTTAAAGGCTCTGCTAGGGGAATTGTACTTCTTGATTTAGAAGTTTTTAGTATTTCTCTAACCTCATAGTTTTTAACTGTTCTTGATAAATAAGTCAGTTGTTTATTTATATCTATAAGATTATTTTCAAAATCAATATCGTTCCATGTTAGAGCGGTTATTTCTGCAATTCGCATACCAGTATAGTAGCCTATAGCAATAAGTATTGCCTGAAATGGCTTTAATTCGTTGTACACTTTTAAAAATAGCTCGTAGGATATAATTACCCTCTCTTTGGTTTTGCTTCTTACACCGTTTGCTTTTATCAAAGAAAGGTCGATAGGGTAAGTATATCTCTTTTTTATTGCAAAGCGTAGAACGTTGAAAATAGTAGCTTTTAATGATTTTAAATTTGATTGAGATAAATGACTATAAGAATTCAAATATGATTGTAGAAATTCATAATCGCATATGTGCATTATTTTCATATCGCCTATATCATTTTTTAAATACTTTCTATATTTCATTTTATAGCAGCTAATAGTGTTAGGGGAGTATAATTGCTCTTCGGCTTCTAAAAACTCGTTGTAAACGTCGGTAAATGTTAAATTTCGGTTTGTATTTATTGAACCATTCTCTTCAAGCTCAGCTTTCATTTGTGCTTCATGTATCTGTGCCTCTTTTTTTGTTAAAAACCCACTTTTAGAATAATACTTTCTTTTGTCAAATATGTCTCTGTAATAAAAATAAACTTGATAAGTATATCCGTTTTTTGCTTTTTTTGCAGGTCTTTTTCTGATCATATATCACGACTCCTCTCATATTTTGTATAATAAAACGCCCATAACGGAAAAACAGGCGTAATATCTAATTTAAACTTCTAAACTTATCTGTCTTGAAAGCTTCTATCATTTGCATGATATCAGCCATATCTTCAGGAGATATTTCATGATCAACAGCAAATATAGAATTTTCATAGACATCTATATAATCATCTAACAATTCAGGATGGTTATCATAGAGAAAATCTAAATTGTTGTCATGGTTGGTTTTCTTCATTTGATTATTGTTTCTTTAACTCAAATGTTTTACTTACACCTTGCATAGATGCAGCAAATGAAATAATACCGTTATTATATGAAAATTCCTTTGTATCATCAGTTGATGCTAAAATAGAGTTCTCAGTTTGCTCATGATTATTGTTTGATGTCCATTTATATTGATTAACATCAGTAGTAGGTGCATCATAAGAACCAACCCAATATATTGCGCTTTTATTTTCGTCAACAAAAACCCAATCAATTTCAATAACGTTATTAGAGATAGTGGCTTTTAAATATGTTCCATCAACTGGATCACATTGCCAAGTTCCTGTTAAGTCCAAAGGTTCTTTCTTTTCTTCTTTTTTAACAGATGATGTTGTTTCTTTTTTTGTAGAAGAATTATCTTTTGAACTACTTCCTCCACACGCTGTTAAAGATAGAGCTAAAGCTCCAATTAATGCTAAGCTTAATAATTTTTTCATATATTTTTCCTCTTTTCTTTTTTTTATTTTAAATTTGAATTAATACCGTACATTAGTTATACTTGTATCAAAGAAAGGTGATATAAGTATGATAAAGTTTGTACCTACAAAATATGAGTGTATTGGTAAAAATAATAGAATATACATTGGTACTATAAAGAACAGCATGCTTAATAAAACTAGGGTGAATAATATTTCTAATCAGCAAGCTATTAAAGAAAGTACTAAAAGTTCTCAACAAAAACAGTATCATTTACTGACGGGTCGAGTTTTGATATTTCTTTAACTGCTCTAATTTTTCAATAAAATCATTAGGAAGAGATAACATTTCAAGTATACCTTTACCTGTAGATGATTCAAAACCATTAAAGGCATTTAAAGCGCTAGTTATTTCATCCAAAAACATAATTCTATATTTTTTGTTTAATAATGTGGATAATGTTAGGATTACTGCAAACAAGTCATTTTTACCTATACCATTAAGGTAATCTTTGTTGGTTATTAGTCTGTTGGATATAATCAGCACTTGTTTTTTTGTCAATTCTTCTTTTATGGCACTTGTAAATATCTTATGTCCATGCGCAATGTTATTTCTATATCTTCTTAAAATTGTCAATCCCTTATTAAGAAATTCTTTTTTTTGCTCTATAGTTAAATCTTCGTTGTGTATCATTTTTTCACAAATAAAATCTTTATCATCAGGTTTTAAAATAGTATACCAATTAATAGCAAGTCCAAACGAAATACCATTAATAAGTATCCAACACGGTAAATGATTATGATTTTGTTTGTAATGAAGAATACTTTCATTATTAGATTCTGTTATTTGCCTTTTAATTTCGTTCAAAATATTATTTTTGTGTTTAATGTTTCTATAATTACTTTTACTTAGATAATCATTTGAAGTTTTAAATGTGAATATCTTTGTTTCTACGCCATAATGGTTTGAAATAGTATAGGATAGTTTTGATTTTAATGACTTTTCTACTAATAAAGTATATTTCAAAATCGTATTATTGATAAATGTATCCAATGTATAAAAGGCATAAAATTCATAAAAAGGTATAGGAATTATAAATTTATCATTCTCGTCATAAGGATATAGGTTTTTGTAACCGTTTATTAAATCGTAATATGTTAAATCACATAATAATTCTTTAGCAATTTCGTCATCGGTTATGATAACATTTCTTTCTTTTAGCAATTCCACAAGCTCATCGTAAGTTTTAAAAGGTTTATCGTTGGTAATAGTTGTTTCCATATAAGACAAAAGCTCCTTATCTTCTGATAAGGAGCATTTCCCAAGTCGCATCGAATGCAACCATTTCTGTTCCTTATCATTATATATAGGTAATTTTAATTTATCAATACTTTTTTACCAAATCACCAATTTGAACTATATCTTTATTTTCGATGGATATTGGTTTTGCTTGTTCTTGGTTAATAGACATATGATCATACCCGATAAATACTTCAGATGACAAAGTCGAGATTACACCTAATGTTGATTTTTTGTACTTCTTTTTTGTTTTACAAATCGAATAATATTGTGTTGTTGTCACAACCTCAAGAGTAGCTTTATCACATTCATAGTATCCTAGACTAGTACCATCTAAATCTTTAATTTCATCTCCAATTGCATAAACTATAATCTTGTCACCAACAGTTAGTGTATTTTGTCCTACGTTTATGATGATTTCAGTATCGTCAATGATTCTAATAACTTGACCTAGACAATCAGGTCCGTAGTTTTTTACATCTTCCATTGTTTTCCTCCTTATTTTTATCTTCCAATAATTTTTGTGAACTTATAGCTTGCATCATCTAATGAATGAATCATATTTTCTAAATTACCATTGGTTGGTTCGGTAAATCCCCAAACCATTGCTCCTTCATAGCTTCTAACAAATATCTTAAAAATTTCATCTCTTACACCAGCTAGTTTTCCAATTTTTTTGATTTGTGAAAGTCTATTTTTACAACTATTTTTCAAATTTTTGTATTCTAATTTTAATTCTTTTGGTGGAAGCTTCTTGTAATATATTTTATCCATCAATTCATTACACGTTTTTGCATTTTCTCTTAATTCTTCATAGAGCTGATTTTCTTGTTCATTCATAAATTATTCCTCCTTTGCTGGTAATTCTATAAATCTAATAGATCTTGTTTCTTTTGATAAAATTCTTTATGAAATATTTAATTTTTAATTGAAGATGCTTCTTCTATTGATAAAGATTGCCTATATTCTTCAGCCAACATTGTTTTATTAAATTCAGATGCAGGATCTTGTTCATATACAATTTTTTCAATATCATCAAGTGAAATTTTAAAGAATTCTTTTCTTAAGTTGATTTTATTAACTCTATAATTGTCTAAAATTTTATGTAGTTTATTTTCTAAACCAACAGCATCTTCAGAAAAAATCATTGCATGTACATCAAAAGAAAATGGAACAGATGCGCTACTTAATTCTTTGATTCTATCCAAAGGTTCAAGTCTTCTTGTCATACCAACTTTAAAAACATTTTCGCCGAAAGAACCTAAATTTGAAATTACATAAACATTACCAGCTTTTCCATTTTGTCTATTAATAATTTCTTCTTTTTTGTTTTCAACTTGTTTTAATAATTCTTCTAAATCTTTAATTTTATTTTGATATTTTGCAATCATATCCTGATCAGTTGTATTTTCTAATAATGATTTAACATTATTCATTTCATTTTGATATTTCACTTCTTCTTTTTCTACTTGTTTCTTTTGCTGTTCAAGAATTCTTCTTTCTTCAGCTTCTTGTCTCATTTGTTCTCTAATTGCCGCTTGTTCAGCTTTTTGTTTTTCTTTGAGAATATAGTATTGATATTCAATACGAATTGCATCTATAAAATACTCTTCTAATTCAATAATAAATTTATTAACTGTACTAGCTATAGATTGATTTCCACTTGATGCAATGGAACGATATTTGTTACATATTTCCTTAATATAGTCTATAGATTTTGATTCTTTATCATATTTTAAGTTGTATAAAGCATTTTGAAGTTCGGCACTTAAACCAATAACCATAAGCTTATAAATTGTTTGATTAGCTTTGGTTTTATATCTACTTTCATATTTTTTTAGTAAATCCTTTATTTTTTTATCATTTTCTCTAAATTCTTTTTTTAATTCAGCAATATTTAAACAATTTAATTTAATTTCAATTGTAGGTAATAACTCATTATATTTTTCTATATCAACTTGAGATAGTGTGGTTTCATCTTCATACATATGAAAATCATCTATTGCTTTTTGAATTTCTTTAGCATATTTTTTTAAATGTTGAACCTTAAACCTTTGGTTATTAAGTGTTTTTTCTTGTTTTGCAACCGATTCATTTAAATCATTCAAAATGTCATTTTTTTCTTGAATTACCTTATTTAATTTATTATCCGATTCTTCTAAATCAGATTTTCTACTTTCCAATTGATAAATATTAACTTTAATATCTTTTAAATAATTTTCAGCTGATTGGCAATCGGTTATATGATTATCCATCATAAATTTTTGATTCTCATTTAGTTCGGTTTGTAATATATTGATTTGTTTTTCTAATTCAGCTATACGTTTTAATTCTTTTTTATTGAATAATCCCATAACTATGCCTCCATAATTTTCTCATTCAGTGAATACCAAACCTTTAATGGTATTCCTTTTTCTTTTACAATAAATTCAGTATTTTCAATATCTTTTATATTATGTAGTTCTTCACACATCAGCAATCTAATAGCAAATTCATTTGCTTCTCTTTCTAAACGAGTTTTATAGACTCGCCTTAGAAAATTAAAACTGATGTTTTCATCATAATGCAGGACATAGTGTCCTAACTCGTGTGCTATTAAAAAATTCTCATACGCACAATCTAAACCACTTCTTACAAATATGTATCCTTTAGAATCAACAATCATTAGTCTTGAATCTAAAGTTTTTGCTTTGAAATCTTGATACTGGATAGATATATCCAAGTGATCAGCAATTTCTTTTACATTTGATGTTTTAAATTCATAAAATAGGGTTTCTATTTTACTGTTTATATTCATTCATAAGCACACTCCTTAGATATTATTTGTGCTTTCTAGATATAATTTTCAACATATCAGCAATATCATCTGCCATCTCCATTATTTCATCATCAGACATATTATCTAAATCGTATCCACCAAAATCAGCTACCATGTCTTGTTTTAAAATGAAGCTTAATGCTTCTTGTGGGGTAGAGAAAGATATGTTTGATTTAGATGTATTTTCCTTTGGTTTGTCGTAAATAGACATATCACTATCAACATCAGTTCTACACATTATGTAATCAAGTGTTACATTGAAGAAATTTGCAATTTTTACCATTTTGTCAATTTCAGGTGTTCGCTTATTGTTTACATATTGAGAGACTGTTGCTTCAGAATCTGAATAACCATACTTTTCATTAAATTTTTCCACAAATTCTTTTTGCGAAAGTCCATTCTTTTTTATTAATTTTTTTATTCTATCTCCCGGTCTATCATAATTCATTTTTAAGCCTCCTAAACAATCTTTTTCTTATATTAAAATTAACATTTTTTATAATAAAAGTAAAAAAGATTAGAGCAAACTTAACAAATATTATAATTTATTATTGACTTTCAATTTGTGTTAAGTTACTATAGTAATGTAAAGTTAACGCAAACGTAAAGAGAGGTGAAACGATGAATGCAAAAATTAACACAAGGAAAATTAAAGCAAGACGTGTTGAGTTAGACATCAAGCAAAAACAGATGTCTGAAATGCTTAAATGCTCCACGGTTACTTATTCTAAAAAGGAACGTGGCATTGTAGATTTTGAAGGCAAGGAATTACTTATGGTTTCTCAGGTATTAAAGATACCAATGGAGGAACTATATATTTTACCTAATACTTAACACAAACGTTAATTTTCTATCAAGCACAAACATATTTTAACTGATATTTAATGAAGTTTCCTAAAAAGACACTTTATTAAATACAAGAATTTGTAGTTTAAAGAAAGGAGCAATAAAAAATGGAAGATGACGTGAACAAAGAACATAGCGATATGGATACAACAGAATTTGTTGATGCCATAGATAAGCTTTATAAAAATAACAATCTTCATAAAAGCTTTATCGTAAGATTTTTGTTTTGGATAATTCCAAAAGTAGAAAAAATTGCTAAAAAATTAGCTTAAATCATCAGGAAATTTTTGAAAGGAGGAAACACACATGGAAGTCAGACCAACAAAGATGCTCACTGAAAAAGAATTACGTGAAGATCTAGGAATTTCAAGAGACCAGTTACTTAACTTTATTGACCTTGAAATATTTCGTCCTATCAGATTAGGGCGTGGTAGAAAGTTCAGTCAACAAGAAATCTTGGAATTTCAAAGAAAGTATGCAGGTCTTGACGTAAGCAATTATCACAAGGCAAAAAAAGCTAAAGAATATGTAGATAGTTTAGCTTAAAACAATTAAATAAATTACTAGTCATCAAAGGGCCAATCTCAACTCCTTTTATAAATAAAAAAATCTTTAGTTTTAACGGTTGGTACTTAAAGTCATAGAGCATTGATTATGAAATATTTCATTTTAAACACAAGAGGTTGGTCCTTTGATGGCTGGTAATAGAAAGGAAAAATAGTATGGATAGAGAAAATCAAATAGGTATTATCAAGTTCAAAATCAAAAATGAAAAAGAGTATTTAAAAAAGCTTGTTAAACGTAAAGAAAAAGCTACAGAAGAATTTAAAAATTGTTCACCAAATGAAGCTAATTCAAAAATGTGTGAATTCGATATGGAATGTTCACATGTTTCTGATCAATACATCAGAGTGAAAGCAATTATTGAAGTTGCTTGTGCGTTGGATTTGATTTCAAGCATTGAATTTGAAGAGCTGTCAAGTGAAGTACGTAATTTAGTTCTTTAGAAAAGGAGCAATTGCTATGGAAAGATTATCAGGAAGAGGCCTTGCAACAGTAATAGGTCTTGCATTAATACTTGCAAAGCTATGTGCGATTGGAGTTACAAGTTTTATCGATGCATTTATCAAATGAAAAAATCAGCACTTACACAAGCACTGATTTAATCAAATAAAAACCAAAATAACCAAATAAATTATAAAAAAATAAAGGAGAAAATGCAATATGAAGCTAACTAAAAAAGCATATTTCCTAATTGGAATATTGCTCTTTGGATGTTTTGCTGGTCCTGTCTGCTATTACGAAAGTAAATTGGATCAATGTAATGAAGCTATCAAAGAGCAACAGGAACAGATGGCGTTGTTAAAGGATTATTACAATGAATCGGTATCTCAAAAAGAAAAGTACCAGGAGCTTTATACAAGTGCTCAAAAAGATAATGAGTATTTGATAAAGCAGGTGGAAGAACTTCAAAAATGAAGAGCTCTCGGCCAGTTCGTTATCACTTATTATTGGCCCGGAGAAGACCGATACGGTCGTTTGACATCAACAGGTGCTATCGCTGAAGAAGGTAAAACAATTGCAGTAGATCCTTCAGTTATCCCTTATGGCTCCGTAGTCCTAATCAACGGTAATGAATATATCGCCGAAGATTGTGGAGGTGCCATAAAAGGCAATAAGATAGACATCTTTGTTGAGAGTCCTAAACAACAGAAATATCAAGTAGAAATCTATATAAAAAAGGAGTGATGGATATGACAAAGAAAGAATTAGAAGAGAAAGTTGCTAATTTGGAAACAAACATCATGTGTTTGAGTTGCAAGGATTTTTTAACTGATGAAGAACATTTAGAGCTTTCTTCTATGGAGCAACAATATTCTCAATATCAAAAGGATCTAGAAGATGGAAACTACGAACTATGAGAAGTTCTTTCCTAATTGCAATATCGATTATGTCAAGGATGAAAAGCATTGGCATCAACTGAGAGGCAAAGGAATTGGCGGTTCTGATGCAGGAATTGTGATGAATATAAGTAATTACAAAACTCCTTATCAGTTATGGGAAGAAAAAACAGGCATCAAACAAGCTGAATTTATCACGAACGAAGCAATTGAAAAAGGGAATGCATTAGAACCAGTTCTCATTGAACTGTTCGGTGTGCTCTATAAAAACAAGTTTGAATTAGTCGATACAAAGGATATCAGTTTATCGAACAAGAAATATTCATTCTTACGAGCAAATCTTGATGGGGCAATGATTGAAAAGTCGACAGGTGAGAAATGGATCCTTGAAATCAAATCCACAACTATTCAAAACAGTTCAATGTTCAATCAATGGAAAGATAACAATATGCCAATCACTTATTATTTTCAAATTCTGCATTACATGATTGTTACAGGAATTAGACATTGTGTTCTATACGCAATTCTAGATATTCCATGGGCAAATGATGGTGCAGGAAGGCAAGAAACAAGAGTCATATATGCTCATTATGATGATCTTGTTCTTGACGCAAAGTATCTATTAAAAACGGAATTGTGGTTTTGGAATTTAATTCAAACCCAAACACCACCACCATTTCTTGAAAACAGGAATAAGGAATTAAAAGAAGTCAATTAGAAAGGAGGGGTTCACAATGAATGAAATTAGCAAGTTATACGTAGTTACAGTCAATATTGCAAATGAAAAATATTATTTATCCAGCTTATCTGGAACTATTTCCAAATGCATCTGTGATTCATTAATTTTTCCAAACGAAAATGTAGCATGTTTTTATGCTACAAGAATGGAAAATATTTACCAAAATTCTTTAGGAAAAGTAGAATCAGTTGCTTTTCATGAACTCATCTAAGGCAAATGGGTTTATGGAACATTGATCTAACATTTTATGTGAAAAAGAAATTAGATTCAATATATCAAGACAATTATCTAAACTATCGTATGAATAAATTTTAGGTGTATGAGCTTTAGGGTTTCGCCCGATTTGAGCAATTGAAAGCAAAATATTTTTAAGTCCGCTATATAAATTTTTTTCAGTATCGGTTTTAAGGGAATTAAAAACAATTATTGGGTATTTTAAATCAAAACAAGTATATATCAATCTATTGCCATCAAGGTTTATGCCAGTCATTTTTCTAATCCTATCGTATACGGATTTAGACGCTTCAAAGATTATAGAAAAGTAATCTTCATTAACAATATCTTGAGTGCAAAATTCAAGAATTTTAGGATGAATATTTCTTTCAATTAGTTTTGATTTAAGTAAATCGTATCTTTCGTTTGCTTGGGTTCTAGTTTTAGAAGATTTAATTAAATGAATATCGCCATCTTCGTGTACTTCGTAGCCATAAAAAGAAATGCATTTATTTATTTCGTTGATAGATGCTTTGTATTCATTGTTATCAGAAAACCAGCTACTTGTTGGATGAAATACATATTTAATTATTTCTAAAACTTTGTTTCCACAATCGTAAGTAGTTTGAGTTTCTCTCATTACGAAATCTAATCTTCTCCATTTAGTGGACTGATTACTATTGTCTTCAATATTTAGCTGCTCAAGCATTTTAGTAATTGTGCTTCCGGTCATAATGTTGCCAATTATTCTACTGATAGTTTCTATAGATTGTGCATCAAATTTATTTATAAGTATCATTTTAATTTGCCTTACTTTCTATCTTAATTTCAGAGTTATTAATACTGATAACTTCATTATAGAGAGTTAAGTTAAAAAAATAAACAGGAGGAAAAAAGAAATGAACGAATTACAACAAGGATTGCTCAATGAATTTGTAGCAGTCAGTATTTCAACCAAAGAAGATTTTGATAAAGTAATCAACTTCTTATCAATCAATAACTGCTTCCTTTCGAATGGAGAACCAGTTATCAAATTACCTTATCCAGGAAACCAACCAATTACAATCTTAATGCAAAACAAGATTGTTTATTGGCAAACAGCAACACAAGCAATTGATCCAAGATACAAAGTAGTCAATACGATTGAATTCTTTAGACCAGCGGATGAAGAAAAAGTTATTGAAGCAAAAGCTGAAATCATTGATGAACAAGTAAACATTGATGAAAAGCATCTTTCATTGGAAGTTCAAAAGCGCCCTGCAAATGAAGCAATCGTTTCTAATATTGATGATATTGTCAAATTGATTCCAGCAATTGAAGCTAAAAAGGGTGTAGTTGTTGATGAAACAAACTACAAAGACTTTATTAAGAAACAAGTCGGGCTTGTTCCAATGTATCGTAAATATGCTAAAGATCTTGATAATGAAAAGAAAGCTGTTAAGAAAGCCTACATTGAACCTTATCAAGAATTTGAAGCAAAAATCAAAAAAGTAATAGACGCTTTAAATGGTACCGCTCAAGTTGTATCAGATAACGTAGATGTATTCGTGCAAAAGCAAAAAGAAGAATTAAGAACAAAACGTCAAGCAGCTATTAATGAATTATCTAATGCGCTTGTTTCAAAAGGAATGCTTTCAAAAGAATATGCTGATCAATTTGTTTTCGATGAAAAATGGCTAAATACTTCTTGCTCTGAAAAGAAATTCAAAGAGCAGGTAGAAGCTCAATTTCAATCATTAATCGAAAAAGAAAAGAATGACAAATTGAACGTAGAAATGGTTGAGAAAACAATCACTAATGCATGTCATATAGCAAATGTTGATGAAAATCTCATTTCAAGAGAAAAATATCAATCACTTTTGAAAACTGAAGGACTTCCTAAAGTAACTGAAATGATTACTGATGAAGTTGATAACATTAAAAAACAATCTCAAGCGGTAGCTAAACAAAAAGAAGTTGAGCTTCAACACCAAAAAGAAGAATTTGAGAAGAAACAAAAAGAAGTTGAGCTTCAACATCAAAAGGAATTGGAACAAGTTAAAAAGCAAGCTTCAGCTGGTGCTACACAACCTAAATACACACCAATCAAACGTGGTGATGAAACTATTGCGAATGTAAACGATAAATATATCGTTACTGAAATCAAACAAACGCCTCCAAAATTTGAAGGTCAAAAATGGAAACGTACATTTGAATTTGAGGGTGATTTAGCAGCACTTCAAATGTTGAACAGATACATGGATGTAATTAGGAGCATCAATCCAACATTCAGTTTTGGAGAAGTGAAACTAACTGAAAAAGAATTAAGTGATCCTCAAACAGGAGCAATCAATAAATATAACGTAAAGGAGATTAATTAATATGGCAGTACAAAGTATGGTACAACAAGCAAATCAAGCAAGGGAAAACAAAATTACAACAATTAAAACCGACACAGGAGAAATTAAATTAAGCTCGAATATCGTAAAAAGCTATTTGGTAGCTGGCGGAGGTAATGTGAGCGATCAAGAAGTTAAATTGTTCATTGCATTATGTTCAGCTCAAAAATTGAATCCATTCATCAAAGAAGCACATTTAATCAAATATGGTAGCTCACCAGCGACAATGGTTGTTTCTAAAGATGTCTATCAAAAGAGAGCGGATAAGCATCCTGAGTATCAAGGTAAAAAGGCAGGAATCATTGTTTTAGATGCGGAAGGTAAAATCGATTATCGTGTTGGAACTTTCTACATTCCATCAAGGGAAGAACTTGTCGGTGGGTGGTGTGAAGTCTATCGAAAAGATAGAGAGCCTGAAAGAGTTGAAGTTTCACTTGATGAATATGTTGGTAGAAAGAAAGACGGAACAGTAAATTCACAATGGAGTGGTAAACCAGCAACAATGATTAGAAAAGTAGCAGTTGCTCAATGTTTAAGAGAAGCTTTTACATCAGAATTCCAAGGGATGTATGTTCCTGAAGAAATGGGTGTTGAAGATACAACAAGCAATTTTATTGCAGAAGAAACTCCTCAAGTACATCAAGCAATCGAAGCAAATACAGCACCAACAATGGAAAGTGTTCTTAAAGAAGAAAAACAAGCTGAACCAGTTCCAGTAGACAGTTTCGACCCAATGTCAATGTAGTAAAGGAGTCCTTTAGATGGCAAAAGAGGTTAGTACAAGAGGCTATGTAAAATTGTATAGAAAAGCACAAGAGGATGAAATATTCAAAAATCCTTATGCATGGCAGTTATTTACGTACTGCCTCTTCAATGCCACTTTCGATAGTAGATATGGCGAGGTTGGTACGTTGATAACTACTAAGAAAGATATAGCTAATGATTTAGGTATTGGTAGACCTGCTCTTGATAAATTTATGAAATTCCTAAAAGAAAATAAGGTAATTGACTATAAAACGTATCGAGGTGGTATTGGTAAAACCGAGATAAAGATACTCAATTACAAGAAATATCAGGACAGTTCAATGTAATCGAGGAATACTTTCAAAGTAATCTAAAATTACGTTCAATGTAATCGAGGAATACTTTCAAAGTAATCTAAAATTACATCCTATCTTTATTATATAAGAATGTAAAGAATGTATAAGAATGTAAAGAATGAGTGGTGAGAGTACACGCAATGATAACAACCCTTCGCATACGACTTTGCAGATTGCTATATATAGTAGTAACTCACACTCACAGAAAGGAATTTAGAAATTTTGGAAAAAAAGGAATTAAGAGAAATTTTGAAATTTTACAAAAGTATGTATGTAGGAGCAATGATTAACATCGAAGATAAAACTTTGTTTGCTACGTGGTATGAAATGCTAAAGGAATATTCATTTGAACAAGTGAAGAATGCGATTATCAAAAGAACATCACAATCAAGTTATCCAGCTAATATTCCTGAAATCATTTCTAACATTGAAGTTCCTGATTATACGATTGAGAAAATACCTCCACATACAGTAATTGTATGTTATGAGGATGAATCTTTTGGGAATTTTCCTTTTCGATTCTTAAACTCCAAAGAAGCTAAAGAATATTCTCAAAAGTTTCAGGAATGCAATTATGATAAAGAATCAATCAAAATCCTACATGAAGAACATGTTAGAAAACGCAATGATGGTGTTCTTACATACAGGGGAGAAGCAAAGGCAAGATTAGAACAAAAACTTCAAAATCAAAACAAAGGAAACAGAAGATATGATAAACAGAGTGGTTTTAGTTGGTAGGATGACACGTGATCCAGAACTTAGAAGAACTCAAAACGGTTCAGCAGTTACAGGTTTTACTTTAGCAATGAACCGTCCAAAGAGAAATGATGAAGAACAACAAGCGGATTACATTTCGTGTGTTACCTGGAACAAGGTTGCTGAGAACGTTGAAAAGTATTGTTCAAAAGGCTCATTGGTTGGAGTTGAAGGAAGACTTCGTTCAAGAACTTATGACAATGCACAAGGTCAACGTGTTTATGTTACTGAAGTTGTTTGTGATTCAGTTCAGTTTCTAGAAACAAAACCTAGAGACAAATATGAAGAACAACAATATCATCAACAGGCACAGGCACCAGCAAACAGTTATCAACAACCTGTTCAAAACCAACAACAAGATAATTTTATGAACGAACAACCATTTTACAACATCATGGAAGATGATATTCAGTTCTAACTGAAAATAAAAAACTTAAAATTTTCATTTCTAGCGAGTGTTTGTTAGAAAGATGATTAACTTTACCAATTATCTTAAAACATTCGTTAGAATGAATATTTTGCTATGAAAACAAGAAGTTAAACAAAAAGGAGAAACCAAAATGCTAATAAAAAAGAACGAAGAACCGTTTTTTCATAGATTTCTTTCAATTGCGAAAGAAATTATCAAGAAAAACAGTGCATATCCACCAGTGTTTTATGGTGATGATGAAAAACTTTATTTAGTATGTAACAACTATGCAGCAGTTTATGACTTTCAAAGCAATCTTCTCTTAGATGATGAATTAAGAGAATTTGGAAAAATCCCTTATGAACTGTCGGAATTACCAAACGGAGATATGATGCTTTCTAAAGCTGAACATTTCAACTGTCAGGAGTCCTATCTGATTGCAGTTAGAAATTTCTTCAAACATGCAGGGTATCTTTCAAGAAAAGTATTTTCCGTTGAAAAAGGTGATCCATACAAAATACCAAAAATCGTTGAAGTAACAAATCGTTGGATTTCGGAAGACGATAACAAGATTTTAGACAGGATAGGATCTCCTGATATCTACTTGCTGGATGAAGAACGTGATAGTGAATTTACTACGTTAGCTGGTGATTGGAATCAATACTACTTGGCAGCTTATGACCAAATTGAACTTAACGGTGGTCAAACAACAATTGCTATGACAGTTTACTTCAATATCAAAGATGATCCTAAACACAATGCATATGATCAACAGGAAATGGAGTTTGTTCAACAACCTGCAGAATATGATGTATTTGAAAATATGGATGTTGAAGAACCTGAAGAAACTTATCAGGAAGAACAGGAACTTGATTCATTGATGGATGAAACAATCATTGAAGAAACAAGAGGTGTTGAGGATGAATTCGACCCAATGCGAGCTTAATCTTGGAATACAAGCGGACTATAAGAAGTTTTGGTTTACTGTACCAGGAGCAATTGTTGGAAAAGGTAGACCAAGATTTACAACACAAGGAAGATTTGTAAGAGCTTATACACCTAAGAAAACAAGAGATTATGAACAAAAAATAGCAATGTATTATCGAAAAGCTACAAGTTACAAAAGTAACAAGGCTCTAAGAGTAAAGATATTCGCATACAGAGAAGTTCCAAAATCAACCACTAAAAAATTAAAGAATTGGCTTTTAGATAAAACGTTTCTTTGTACGGTAAAACCTGATATCGACAACATCATCAAGGTAGTTTTAGATGCGTTAAATGATGTTGCTTACTTTGATGACATTCAAGTATGTCAATTGGTTATCATGAGAGAATATGCTGAAAATGAATGTTTAAAAGTGTGTATTGAAGAAATTGGAGAAAGAAAACCAAATTAAATAATCAAATAAAAATCAAAATAACAGGAGGATTTAAAATTATGGATTTATGGTCATTATTGGATGAAGAAAAAAAAGAACCTGAAAAGGTCAAAAAAGTAAAAAAAGAAGTTGAACAAGTTGCTGATCAACAACCTGCTCCAGTTGTAGAAGCTAAAAAACAGGCGACTGAAGAACAAAAACAAGCAACAGTTCAAGCAACTGAAACTGCAGAAAAACCTAAAAAAGAGGAAAAACCTGCAGGTAAAAAAGCAACTAAGAAAAAAACTGATACAGCAGTTAAACATAAATATCCATTTGGAGTTTATTCGGAAGGAAGATTGATTGATGTTTCTTCTTATGGATTTGTGGATGATCAAGAATACACAGAAGATGAAATTACAAAGATCATGTTGCAACATCAACATTATGAATTCGCAGGAAAAATGGAGTATAGCTTCATCAAAGAAGATAACGTTCTTGTTGTAAGCATTGCTCAACACAGAAAAGGATAGTGGTTCAAAATGTCCAAAATAACCAAGTATAGATTTTTTGTAATCGGGGTAGGTGGAACAGGTTCTCTTCTTGCAAGAGACCTTCCAAAGCTCCTTTTAAATACAAATCATAAAATGAAATTAATCGATGGGGATGTTGTTGAAAGAAAAAATATTAAACGTCAAGGGTATCAGGAACAGGATATTGGATTGAATAAAGCAATATCGTTATCGAGAAAAATCAATTCTCTTTATTCAATAGAATGTGAGTTCGATGATAATTACTGTACCTTTGATGATCTTTACAAAATGGTAATCAAAGATGAAAGATACACTCCAGTAATAATTGGTTGTGTTGATAACGATGCAACTAGAAAGATACTTGAACAAGTATTTAATAAGCTTAAAAACGTTATTTACATTGATTCAGCAAATAGTGAGTATGAGGGAAACATCTATGTAGCATCTAAAAAAGACGGTATTCAAAAAGGAAAATTGAGAAGTCAATGCTATAAGCTTAATATGGACAGACATCCACTTGAAAAATCATGTCAGGACCAAGCAGCGGATGGAAATGTTCAATTTCTTGTTACCAATGCAAAAATGGCAGTTTCTATCCTGGAACATTGCAATGCGTTGCTTATTAGAAATTTGAGAGAAGGTGTTCAAATTGTCAATCGATTTGAGACAGTTTTTTACAACTGATTATGTGTCAAGAATAATACATGACAACACAATAGAAAGCTTTATAGCTAATCTTATCAGTTTTCTTCCGCAAACAACCATTGATGATGCAATTGAATATTTTGAAAATGAACTGGAGGTTCAGGACATTTCTTTCATTGAAGATAAGAATTATCTCGCCGATCATGTTTTCGAGGACATCATCATTGATAGAGGTATGATATTCGCTCTGCTTTCACCTTTTTTTGATGAAGAAGACCTAATCATTACATCAGATGATGCTCAAATGGAAAGCTGGTATGACAAGCAAAATGAAGAATTTGTTGATTTAGGTACTGATTATATTCCACAGATCAAAAAGGAATTTGAAAAAGAACTATATTTTGCTGCTGTTGATTGTTGTACAGATGAGAAAGGTAATGTTGATGAATACCTTTTGGGAACTATAAGATTAAACGTTTGCCATGTACGATTCAAAAATAAATCTAAAGCAAGAAAATTTAGGAAGCTTTATAAAGAACATTATGAAATAAGAGCACTTTTTAACGAATTTGACTTTTTATTTAGAAACGGACAACTTGCAAAAGGTAATGTTTCTGATGTCGAATGTGAAGATATTCAGGAGTTTGAAACTGCTTTTTCGGTGATGAATGAAGCTATAAATATCATGTCAAAACATTCAAAAAAAGAAAAAGGAGATTCTGATGAATTAGAAACTTTGTTGTGTGATGCAAATGGAAAAACGCTAAAAAGATTGAGAGTATCTGCTCTCATAAATACATTTATTGACACTTTAAGCACGAACGAGGAGGTAATCATGTAATGAAAGAAGTAATTATAAAATTTTCAAATGTTAAACCTGATGCTGAATTATGTATCAAAAAAAGTGACATAATCACCTTCAAAAAGCTAGCGATAGAAGATGCTTTAAATGCTATAGAAGAATGTGCAACTAATTCATTAATGATAAAGAAAATTAAACTGTTGCCTGAAAACGTGATCGCAAAAGGCGGAGGTTACACAGTCATTAGGCAACCTGAACATGTACAGTACGTTACTTTCAATCGAACAAGCTATAAGATCAATTTTCCTAATTCAATCTATATTGTTCTGCACTCTTCTAAGCAAATCAAAAGCATTAAAAACTATTGCTATAAAGATTATAAAGGTGAGGAAACGGAACTTTATGACTATGCTATGCCGAATGTCCTTGTTGAAAACAAAATGTGTATTGGAACTGCTGATAGAACAATAAAAGATGGTGATGTAGAGGGAGCTTTGAACAAGATCATTGCAACTCCTTACTCGCACAATACATTCAATGGAATAAATGGCTTCTCCAGTACAGTTAAATATTTTGAATATCTAGAAGATAATCCATTCCCATACAAATTATTAAAGAAACTGAACAGGAAATTGAAAGATGTCACAATTTGATGAATTGAGAAGCTTACTTCTTGAATGGGGCGAAGATAAATATTTGCCCCTCAAGAAAAAAATTTCATATCTTGAAAACGAAAATTATCGTTTGAGAATGCAAAATCAAAGAATTCATGAAAGGAATAAAAGACTTTCAATGATCGTTAAGAAAAGAAGAGAGGAAGCAAATAATGAGAATAGACAGAGGAATTGTTCAATGTGATAGATGCAAGAGAATTTTCAAAACTAAAGAGGTTACAAATTATAAAATCTCATATCAAGAGTATGGTTTTAAAAATGATGGTGGCATGGGACTTGTAACAAAGAAAGCAGAAATATGTTCTGATTGTAATATGGATTTTGATGATTTTATGCGTAATAAACCAGTAAGAGGACGTGATATCAATGACAGGTAAAGAATGGTCAAAATTATGTAAGGAACATGGTGTTGTTGTCATTGATGTAAACTACAAGAATATGACGCATGAAGATGCTATTAAGTTTTTTGATTTATTAAATACTGCAATGGGTCATGCTTTTGCTAGAAAGTACGATTTGGAAACTGGCCAATATGAGGATTATGCATTGCCTGATGGAGCTACATATTACGAGGATGATATGAACAAGAAAATTGCTTGTTGCGAATGCGGTAAGAAAATCAAATACGGGATGTCTTATACATCAAGAATTATTCAAAATAATGCTGGTTTTGGGTATGCAGTCTGTATGGATTGCTACTGCGAAAATGATTTGAAAGATTCAATTAATAAAAGTTAAGGTGCAATAAAATCTGTAGATTGCAGAAAAAACGATACCAAGGAGGAACAACAATGAAAACAGTAGAAGAATTAGAAAAAGAAATTAATAATGTTGAAGAAACATTAAATAATTTAAAAACAAAAGTTGAAGAATTAAAAAAGAGTAAAAATGGTTTTGAACCAACACCAAAAGACTGGAAACCTAAACGTGGAGAAAAGTATTGGACAGCACATTATAATTTAAACCCAACTATTTTTATTTGTGATGAAAGAGAGATAAGTAAAAATATTATTAAATACAATCGTATATTTAAAACAAAAGAAGAATGTCAACTTTATTGTGACATTCAAAGAGCTTTCAGAGACGCTTCTAGAGAATTTAAATATAATAGCAATAATTATTATATTTGGTATGACCACGTGAATAAAAAAATAAAACATGATTGTCTTTTTAGTGTTCAACATAAAGATATTTATTTTGACAGCGAGGAAACAGTTCAAAATCTCATTGATAAATTCGGTGAGGAAAATATCAAACGTTACTATTTAGGGGGTGTATTGATATGAAAAACTGGGAAGCTTATGAAAGCAAAATAAAAGAACTACGAACTAACGTTGCTTTGATGAAAAACAATGAATTAGTGCCATGTACAAGCGTTTCATGTGGTGAATGTAAATTCTATAGTAGTGATAGCGATTGTTCAGCAAAATTGTTTGAATGGTTTTACGAAGAATGCCAAAAGCAAAAAGTGGAGTAATTAGTGATTATTATGAATTATTTATGTTTATTGATTGGTTTATTGAAAAAATAGAAAGGAACGAGAAAAATGAACAGTGAAGATAAAGTACTAGCTAGAATTGATATTAAGCACACATTCAATCAATCTATTATCAAATATGGCAAAGAACCACAATGTAGACAAGCTATGGAAGAATGTGCTGAACTTATTCAAGCAGTGAACAAGATGCTACGCTATGAAGATAGACCAGCTGAACCGGAGTATTATGCAAATTTAATTGAAGAAATAGCTGATGTTGAAATCATGCTATATCAGTTAAAAGTGATGTTTAATATTGATGATGACCAAGTGTTTGCTTTTAAAGTAGAAAAAGCCAAAAGAGAGCAAGAAAGGTTGAAGAAATTATGACAGCACAAGAAATGTTTGAATCAATGGGATTTAAAAAAGATAAATTTGATTATTTTGGATTAGATCGATTTATTTATAAAAAACCAATTGTATATGAAGAAGAATACTTATATACATTTGTAGTTTTGTTTGATAAAGAGTAAAAAATAACAACAGTATACCATGATGAGTATTCTGAAAATTATGATCTTTGCTATGATGAACCGCCTGCAGTTGATATGGAACTTTTAAAAGCAATTAACAAACAATGTAAGGAATTGGGGTGGATGTAGAAATAATGGAAACAATTCTAATTATTATATTACTCTACTTTTTCTTAATAGCACTTGTTTTAATCAATATTGGAGGCGATGGAAAATGAATATATATCAAGAAGATTTAGGCAGAATAGCAAGGTTGAAGTTAGAAAATGGTAAAGTGGCAGAAGATTTTCTGCCCCAAACATTTAAAGAATTACAAGAATTGGTTGAGAAAGAAACTATGGAAAAACCTAGAGACATTGTTTATTCAAAAAAAGAGAACAAATTCATAGGAGTTTGTCGAAAATGTCATACATTAGTTAATCAAAGCATGAGGTATTGTTATTCATGTGGTCGACGTTTAGATTGGATTGAAGAAAATGGATAGACCAAAAATAGAAGATTATTTTACAAATGAAAAGTTTAAGTTTGCTAATAAATTTGGATACAATATAACATTTGATAGTGGATTATATGAACAAGCGCTAAATAGTTACATAGATCAATTAGAAAAAGCACTAGATAAAGCGTGCAAAGAATTATCATCACATACAGTTGAATGTGACTTAGTTCAATGTCCATTTAATTGTGAATATGATAGTTGTGATTTTGATTGCGGAAATACTCAAAAATGGAAAGAATGGTGTATGAGAGATGAAGAATAAATATCAAGAAGCATTAAACAGTATCAAAGAAAAAACAACGGAAATTGACGAATATGAAACAATTCCTAAAAGTACGTTTTGTCATTGTGTTGAAGAAGTAGAAGTACTACAAGAATTAGTTGATTTTAATAAAACATTTGCACATGTGTTAGGTAGCATTGATTTTAAAGCTCTTAGAAACATTTTAGAAACAAAATTGCCTAAGAAGCCAATCAAGAAAGAAACCGTTACTCTTTCAATGTTAAATATAGATGTAACTTTTGGAAAGTGTCCAACTTGTGGTTCGACTTTAGCAGGAAAGCAAAACTATTGTACAAAATGTGGACAAGCTATCGATTGGGAGGGTTGAAAATTGAAAAAGCCTAGTAGAGAAGAATATACAGAGCGAGGCGCTGCACTCGGTGTCGACGAAACATATAAGTACGTAGAAGCTCTAGAAGGATATTGTGAGCAATTAGAAAAAGCTTACGAAGATGTAAAAAAAGGTTTAGATAATGCTTGCAACAAACTAGAAGGTTTATATCTTTGCATTGATGTTTTAACGGATAAAGAATCTAAAAAAGATAAAGAATATTGGAAAAAGAAGGTAATGAAAGATGACTAAATTTGAATTGGATCTATTAAAAGAATTCTCTGATGATGGATGTGGTGGAGATTACTTTGATGAAATCAGTACATTAGTTGGCATGAGGATGAGAGGCTACTTTCAAGATGCCGAAGATGATGAAACCATTGATGAATTGATATGGAGGTATGAAAATGTTGACTAAAGAAAGATGCATGAGTTTATTGGATGATATCGCTGGATATGCTCATAGAGCTAACATTGGTCCTAATGGTATTAATGAAATAAATGAAGATTACAATGGATTGAAAAAGTTAATTGAGGAGCATTTCACTCCTCAACCTCTTGAGTTTAATGATTTAAAAGAAGGAATGTGGGTATATGATGCCCCTTATGAAGAAATTGTAAGAATTAAAGAAATAGAATCTAATGAATGGATATTTCTTGAATACATAAAATCCAAGGATCTATCTAATACGTTTTTTCAAGATGGAAGATTCTATCCAATTGCTATTCCAAATGTAGGAGATAAAAATGAGAAGCACATATAGAAATCTACAGATTATAAAACATGCGCTACAGTATTATATTGCTAGACCAGACGCCAGTGAGAAAGATTTAGCAAGAGAAAAGAATTTATTGAAGTCGGTTGAAGAAGAAGTAGAAATTTATCAAGAAAGAAATCACATTCCAAAGAAAGAGGTGGAAATGAATGATTAAATATTGTCCAGATTTAACCGGATTTGAAATAAGAGAATCGTATTTACGTGGCGGAGGAACGAATAAAACAGTTATTTTAAATCATTGTTTAAAAGATTCATGCGTTGCTTATAAGAATGGTAAATGCATTAAATATAATAGCAATGTAGAAATAAAAGAAGATGGTGATAAATAATGTACATTAACCCATTTTGGTGTGGAGTTGTAGCAACTATCCTTGTCGAGTTGGCAGGGATAATCGCTTATGCTATTTATCAAGATCATAAAAATTAGTAATTAACTATTTAGGAGGATAAGGGATGAATTTTACAGAAGAAGAAAAAGAAACAATCAAAGAAGTTAAGGATTATCTAAAAGAGCTGAGAAAAATCAATCTAGAAAAGTTTTCTTTGACTTTTGAAATAGAGGACATCCCAAGTCCTCAATCTATAAAATACAGTGATGAAATGCCAGGAGGTTTTTCAAAACCTAAAGGGGAACAAATTACTTCTAATATGTTACGTAGAGATCTTCTAACAAAGCGTGTGGCGTTGTTTAATCAAGAACTGGATAGATTTATGCCATTGTTATATTTGCTCAATGCAGGGCATAGAAACATCATTAGAACGTATGTGTGTTCAAGAGGATATTCTGAAATGATTAGAACGCTTGATGAATCTTATTGCATAAGTGTTTCAACTTACAAAAGAGAATTTCCAAAGGCTTGTTTAGAATTATCTAAATATCTTGACATGGATAACCGCCCATCACTTGAAAAATTGAATAATAAATTTTATGAAATGATAAGCAATGAATAAAATGCCATTTTTTGTTACCAAAATGCTCTAAAAGTCGCTAAAAGGCGATATATGACGCTAAATGTAGCTAAAAGTCACTTTTTTTCGATAAAAAACTATTCATTTTTTCTTTGTTTGTGATATATTATTTATGTAGCTCGGAGGTAAGATTAAAACCAAAATAATTAAAATAGCTACGATGCTTTTTGTGAGTATAGGAGTAGAATAGCATGCTAAAAGAAAAAAGGAAGAATTGCCGTTCTTCCTTTTTTTCTACTTCGAATACTAGCTTTAAGTGAGTATTGGGTTAGTTCAACAACATTTTAGTTGCTACTAAGATCAAAAAGAGCATTACTAGGTATTCCATGAATACTTGCTCCTTTCCTTACACCAAAGCTAATATTCTTGCTTGATGTAAATAGCATGTTGCTAGTACCTCCGTAGTTTTTATTGCACATCTTTGTATGTACTTTTTTATTTTATCACATAATATCGAAATAAGTCATGTTTTAAGTGACCTTTATACCAAAAAAAACATTTTTAAGACCTTAATTAGATACGGAATTTTATTATTTTTATCACTGATGATAACTTTTTATTAAAAGTGGACCCAATTTGGACCTAGTTTGGACCCAAAATGAACCCAAAGTGAGCCCTAATTGGACCCAATTTGGACCTAGTATGAACCCTAATTTCCATGTTATTATGCTATTGTGGTTTTAAGAGAAAAGAAAAAGAACTTTTTAACCACACACAACATTTCGTTCTAAATGGTAAATCTTTGTTAAAAGCTCTATTCTATAGGGCTTTTTTCGTAATTATTTAGAATAAGAAGCTCAAATGCTTTTATTATACATATAAATCATTTTTGGAGGTGGTGATATGGCTTGAAAGAGAAATACGAGTTAGCCTATGAAGATTATCTTGCTGGGATGAAACAGAAAGAAATTGCTAAAAAGTATGATACAACAATCAATACAGTTAAGTCATGGAGCCGTCGGTACGAATGGTCAAAAAAGAAGAAAAAGGGTGCACTCCAAAATAAAAGTGTGCACACCAAAAAAGAATGCAAAAAAATAGCTGAAGAAATAGTAGAATCAAGTGAGCTGGATGAAGAACGTCAGCTCTTTTGTATTTATTATTTAAAGTATCACAACAAGGTCAAAGCCTATCAAAAAGTAAAGCCAAAAACTCCATACAACAGTGCTTGTGTGATGGCTTCTCGTTGGTCAAAAGAACCTGCAGTAATTGAAGAAATAAATCGTCTTAAAAAAGAACTTTATGAAGATGCTCTTCTTGATCCACATGACATAGTTCAAAAATATATCGATATCGCCTTTGCTGATATAAACGATTATTTGGAATACGGTAGAGAAGAAGTACCAGTCATGGGTGCTTTTGGACCAGTAATTGCTAAAAATCCAAAAACTGGTGAAGATGAAATTCTAAAGCAAACCATCAATACTGTTAGATTTAAAGAATCGGCATATGTTGATGGAACTATTCTAAGCGAAGTCAAAAAAGGAAAAGATGGTGCAAGTATCAAATTATCCGATAGGATGAAGGCACTTGATTGGTTATCCAAACACATGAATTTAGCAACCGAAGAACAAAGAGCTAAGATTGATTTAATTAAGGCACAAACAAGAAAGATTGCTATTGATGATGAAAAAGAAGAAATTGAGGATGATGGTTTCTTAGATGCATTAAACGCCAGTGCTAAAGAGGATTGGGAAGATGAAGAAGAGTAGAGCTGTATTCAAATTCAAACCCTTTAGTAAAAAACAGCGTAAAGTCTTGAATTGGTGGATTGATAATTCACCAGTAAAAGATAAAGATGGAATTATCGCTGATGGTTCAATCAGATCAGGAAAAACTGTTTCAATGTCTCTTTCATATGTGATTTGGGCCATGTCTACATTTGTTGAGTGCAATTTTGGCATGTGCGGAAAGACGATTGGTTCATTCAGACGTAACGTTTTGAATATTTTAAAATTGATGCTTTGGTCGAGAGGTTACAAATTAAAGGATCATAGAGCTGATAACATGGTTGAAATTAGTAAAAATGGTGTAACCAATTATTTTTACGTGTTTGGCGGTAAGGATGAAAGCTCTCAAGATTTGATTCAAGGTATCACATTGGCTGGTTGCTTTTTTGATGAAGTGGCACTGATGCCTGAATCATTCGTAAACCAAGCGACAGCTCGTTGTTCCGTTGAGGGCTCTAAATGGTGGTTTAACTGTAACCCTGATGGCCCATTTCATTGGTTTAAAGTTAATTGGATTGATAAAGCAAAAGAAAAGAACATCATTTATTTGCATTTTACAATGGATGACAATCTTTCTTTGAGTGAGAAAATCAAGCAAAGATATAAAAGTCAATGGAGTGGTGTTTTCTATGACAGGTACATCAAAGGTCTTTGGACTGTTGCTGAAGGTATCATTTACGATATGTTCAACAAAGAAAAGCATATTGTTGATGACTGTGATTGCTTGATTGATAACAAAAACTATAGATATGTCAGTTGTGACTATGGTACTCAAAACGCCATGGTCTTTTTGCTTTGGAATAAAGGAACTGATGGCATTTGGTACTGCGTTAATGAATACTACTATTCAGGACGTGACAGGAAAGTTCAAAAAACTGATAGTGAATATGCGGATGATTTGGTTGGGTTTCTTGATGGAAAAGAAATATTTCAAATTGTCGTAGATCCCTCTGCAGCATCATTTATTGCTGAATTAAAGAAAAGAGGATTTAGAGTTAAAAAAGCTAAGAACGATGTATCAAATGGTATTAGATTGGTAAGCACAATGCTCAATCAATGCAAAATTAAGTTTTTTAGCAAATGTAAGAATACAATTAAGGAATTTTCTGTTTATGCATGGGATCCTAAAGCAAGCGCAAGAGGAGAAGATGCACCTATCAAGCAAAATGACCATGCAATGGACGCAATCAGATATTTTATCTACACAATTTTAAAAGGCTCAGGATTGAACATGGACTTGGAAGGAGGTATTTAATGAAGACATTAGAGGTAATTGCAAAAGATGAGATTTTCACTATTTCTGATGATGAAACAATGGATATTAAACATTTGAATAAATATATCGCTAAGCACCAGCAGTTAAATGGTTCAAGATATAAAAAATTAAAAGATGGATATGAAGGCTTTTATCCAATTATGATGTACCAGGATAAACCACGATACAAACCAGATAACCGTATAATCGTAAACTTTGCTAAATACATAGTTGATACGTTTAACGGTTTTTTTATTGGTATTCCAATCAAAGTATCATCAACAGATGAAGAGATTGCTACTTACATTAATGAATTGGATAAAAGGAACCATCAGGATGATAACAATGCTGAGATTTCAAAAAACTGCAGCATTTATGGTAAGTGTTATGAAATGTATTTTATCAATGAAGATGCAAAAGTAGGTATTAAGTACATTGAGCCGACCAAGGGGTTTATCGTATATGATGATTCTGTTGTTCCAGAGCCAAGATACTTTGTCACATATTATTATGATTCAAATGGAACAATGCATGGCTATTTGAGTGATGATTCTTATGTTTATGAATTTAGCAATAAGAGTGGTATGCATTTTGTTGGCGAAGGTTCACTTCATGGATTTGATGGTGTTCCAGTTACTGAGTATGTAGAAAATGCTGAACGCATGAGCGCTTTTGAAAGTACATGGTCAATGATCAATGCCTATAACAAAGCAATAAGTGAAAAGGCAAATGATGTAGACTACTTTGCAGATGCATATCTAAAAATCATTGGTGCAAAAGTTGACAAAGACGGAATTATTCATATTAGAAATAACAGGATCATTAATTTTGATGAAGAATCGAATACGGTTGATGTAGGATTTCTTGAAAAGCCTAATGCGGATGGCTCACAGGAAAACCTTATCAACCGGCTAGAAAGATTGATTTTTCAAATGTCTATGACACCCAATATTGAGGATGAAAACTTTGGAACAATATCAGGAATAGCACTTAAGTATAAGTTGCTTTCTATGTCTAATTTGGCCAAGACAAAAGAAAGAAAGTTTACTGGTGCTTTGGATAGAAGATATAAACTTATTTTCAGCAACCCAATCAACACAATTCACGAAGATAAATGGGTTGACATTACTTATAAGTTCAGTCAAAACTATCCAGCAAATGTACTTGAAGAAACTCAAATTGCTCAAAACTTAGAAGGAGTTGTTTCTAAAGATACTCAATTATCTTCTCTTTCAATCGTTGAAGATGTTCAAAAAGAAAAAGAAAAAATCAAGCTAGAAGATGAAGCTTCTAAAGAATCTATTGTTGATAAAAGGATGTTTAATCAATAGATGAATAGTGCCGAATATTGGCGTTTAAGAGAAGAAAAACAACGCTTGAAGAATATCAAAGATGAAAAAAAATATGATAAGAAGATTATAGAAATCTATCAAAGAATGATGGATGAAGTACAATCTGAAATCAATAACTTCTACGCTAAATATGCAAAGGATACTGGTATCACAATGGCCGAAGCTAAAAAAAGAGCTTCTAATTTGGATATGGAAGTTTATTCAAGAAAAGCTAAACAGTATGTAGAAGAAAAAAACTTTTCACAACAAGCAAATGATGAAATGAAGCTTTACAACTTAACAATGAAAGTCAACAGGCTTGAGTTGTTAAAAGCCAATATTGGTTTGGCTTTAGTAAGTGGCCATGATGAATTAGAAAAATATATGGATAATCTTCTTGAAAATAGAACACTTGATGAAATTCAAAGACAGGCAGGCATTTTAGGATCAACAATTTTAGATAACGCTGATACTGCTCACTCTATTGTCAATGCATCTTTTCATAATGCAACATATAGCGATAGAATATGGATGCATCAAGATTTGCTTAAACATGATCTTGAGAGTTTGCTAGCATCAGGACTTATCCAAGGAAAAAATCCTAATGAGTTAGCCAGACTATTACGAAAACGTTTCAATGTTAAAATTAGTGATGCGCAACGATTAATGAGGACTGAACTTGCTAGAGTTCAAATTGCCGCACAACAAAAATCATACGAAGCAAATGGATTTGATGAATATGAATATATAACATGTGGAATCGGCGATGCGTGTGATACTTGCAAAGCGTTAGATGGCAAGGTTTTTCCAATAAATCGGATGAACATTGGAGACAACGCTCCGCCAATGCATCCAAATTGTCATTGTTCAACAGGCCCTCATATGGATAGAAAAATCTATAATGAATGGCTTGATGGACTTGCAAATGGAAAACACAGTTTGAGATTGGATGGATATAAAAAGATTTCAGATGTAAAAAATGATTTAAAAAAACAAATTGCATCTTTATCTAAAAGTGAAAAAGAAATTCTTACAAGATATACTGGCAATCTTGCTATGCAAATTAATTTTGCTTTAAATACTGGACGTGAAAGAAAATTCAAAAAGGAAATAGCAATGTTAGATCATGCACTAAGTAAAGGAAAGATTCCAGATGATTTAATTTTATATCGAAAAATAGATAGTAAAGTTCTACTAAATAAAAGAAATGTTTCTGATAATGACATGTTTAGTTTAAAAGGTACTACGAAAACAGAGAAAGGATATTTGTCTACATCATTTAAAAACTTTGATTATAAATTAAGAGATGTAAATCTTGTTATGAAAATTCCAAAAGGTTATAAAGGCGCATTGTATATTGAACCATTAGCAAAAGAAAGTTATAAAAATCAAGATGAGGTTTTGTTTAAAAGAGGTGTGTGCTACAATATATGTGAAGTAAAAAAAGAAAAAGATAAATACACTTTAATAGTGGAGGTAAAGATAAATGATTGATTACGATAAATACCAATTTCATATTAAAGTTATAGGAAGCAAAGAAGAATTTATAAAGCATATTGAAGATTTTAAAAAAGCTGCTCCTTATTATACAGAGGAAGACATAGTAGCAATTCTTGATGAAGAACAAGACAAAAAAATAAGGCCTTCTTTTTGGAATAGACCTTGGATGTAAGCCGACAAATAGTCGGTTTTTATTTTTTCAAAATTAAGGAGTAGGCATGGAAGTTAATATTTTAGGAACAACTTATGAAATTGAAAAGCTGGATGAAAAAGATTCATGCATGCTTAAAAATAATGCTGATGCATATGTTGATTACATAGAAAAAAAGATATTTTTGCATAAGGATGATGTTATGATCAATGCATCATTAAGGCATGAATTAATTCATGCTTTTATGTATGAAGCAGGAATTGAATTTGGGTATCAATTTCATAATGAAGATGTTGTGAATTATATAGCAACTATTTTTCCAAAATTGGAAGAAGCATTTAAAACAACAAAATGTATTTAATGAGCAAGTTTAAATGACTTGCTTTTCTTTTTGTAAAAAATAGAAAGGAGTTATGGGATGTTAAAAGCATTGTTAATTATATTTGTTATTGCAAAATTTTTAGGACTTATTACCTGGTCATGGTGGATTGTATTATTTCCACTATTTATTGAATTAACACTTTATGCATTGAGTTTCATATTAAGCATAGTGATTTTTATTTCAAAAAAATTCTAATAATTTTTCACATGATTTTAAGAAAGGAGGAAAATGTGTGGCCAAAGGATTACGACCTCACTATCATCAAGAATTTGAATGCAGAACAGTTCAATATTTTGATAAGGAAAGACAAGTTGTCGTTAAGAAAATACAATATATGTGCATGATTTGTGGGCATATCCGTCATGAAAAATATGACTGCTACGTACCACCACCTAAATCCAAAACCAAATCATTAGAACGGAATAAGAAGAAATATGGCAATCGAGGTTGATTGCTTTTTTATTTTCTAAAAGAGGAATTTATATGATTAAAATTACAGTTGGAATCTCTAAAGAACATATAGCAGTTAAATGTGTTGGTCATGCAAATTACAACATATGTGGTGAAGATATTGTATGTTCTGCAATTTCCACACTCTTACAAACGCTTTGCTATAGTTTGGAAGAATTGACACCAAACAAAATAAACGTTTCTCTAGAAAAAGGAGAAGGATATATAGGTATATATCATCCAACATGTAAAGCAATTACATTAGTTAATGGCTTTGTAATTGGATGTAGAGAGGTAAGTCATACTTACCCTGATTATGTACAATTAGAAATCAAAGAATAGCACTACAATGAGTGCTTTTTATTTTGTCCAAGCATTTACGACATTAAAAGATATGGATGAGTCAGGCGTGGAAACTTTAAGCTACGGAAAAGAGCAGGCGTGTAACTCTCTAAAAGATACGGATAGGAGAAATAAAAATGAAAAAAGAATTAGAAAAATTATTATCCCATAAAAGAAACTTAAATTTACAGTTATTCGCTGAAGAAGGCGGAGATGGTGAACCAGGCAACGGTGATCCTGAAGACAAATCAGGAGATGGTGGAAATGATGACAAAAAATACACTGACGAAGATGTAAACAACATCATCAATCGAAAATTTGCTGAATGGGAAAAAAGACAAAAAGAAAAAAGCGCAAAAGCTGCAGAAGCTGAACGATTAAAAAACATGACCGAAGAAGAAAAAAGAAAACATGAAATGGAAGAACTCCAAAAGAAAATCGCCGGTTATGAGAAAGAAAAAGCTATTGGAGCAATGACAAAGGTTGCCAGAGGAATCTTAAACGATTCGAAAATCGTTGTTAATGATGAATTATTAGTAAATCTAGTAGCAGAAGATGCTGAAACAACAAAGGCAAATGTAGAAAACTTTGTTAAAAACTTCAATGATGCTGTTCAAAAAGCAGTAGCTGAAGCTTTAAGAGGAAAAACACCTCGATTAAAGGATGGTTCAAAAGAGTTGACAAAAGAAGATATTCTAAAAATTAAAAATAGAACTGAACGTCAAAAAGCAATGGCTGAACATCCTGAATTATTTAGATAAAAAAGGAGAAAACTATATGAGAAAACAATTCAATTTACAATTATTTGCTGCACCAACAAATACAACAGTTACAACTGATTTAGAACCAGGTATTTCTATCGATTATACTTCTAGAATCAGTTCAAATATCAATGAATTACAAGATTTATTAGGGGTTACTGAATTAACACCAATGTCTTCAGGAACAACAATCAAAATCTATAAAATGGAGGTTGGTACAGTTGCTCCTCAAGTTGGAGAAGGTGAAACAATCGGTTTAACTAAAGTAACTAGAAAGAAAGTCCAAGATATTGACCTAGTATTAGAAAAATATCGTAAATCAACTACTGCAGAAGCAATTCAACGTTCAGGACGTAATATTGCTATCAATCAAACTGATGAAAAAATGGTCGGTGTCATTCAAGGACAAATCAAAAAGACTTTCTATTCTACATTAAAAGAAGGTACTGGTACTGCTACTGGTAAAACTTTACAATCTGCCTTATCTGCAGTGTGGGGAGAATTAGTTAAACATTATAAAGATGAAACAGTTACACCTATTTATTTTGTATCTACAGATGATATTGCTGAATATTTAGGTTCAAAAGAAATTACTTTACAAACTGCATATGGATTCACATATTTAAAGAATTTCTTAGGTTTAGGTGATGTCATCGTTTCACCTGAATTAGAAAAAGGTACAGTATATGGTACTGCCAAAGAAAACATTGCGGGTGCTTATATTCCAACAAACAATGGCGATGTTGCTGATACATTTGGTTTAACAAGCGATACAACAGGTCTAGTAGGTATGGTTCATACTTCTAAAACAGACAATGCAACAATTGAAACATTATTAATGTGTGGTGTTAAATTCTTCGTTGAATATGTTGATGGCGTATTCAAAGGAACAATCACTCCAGGAGAAGCTGCATAATGTATGTTGCTATTAAAAGATTTTCTGATTTAACAGATGATGATCATATTTATGATACTGGTGATGTGTACCCTAGAGATGGCTTTGAACCATCTAGGGAACGTATCATTGAATTAGCAACATCAAAAAACAAACTAGAAACGCCACTCATCACTTATATTGAGGATGAAGAAAAAAACATTGAAGAAAATGATAAAGTAGAAGATGAAAAGCAAACGACTAAGAAAACAACTAAAAAAGCTAAAAGTGAATAGTTATGGCAATCATTGATGATGTAACAGCGTTGTTAGGCTTTTCTGATGAAAAGTATAACAAAACATTAGATGTGATTATTCGTCTTACTACTAATCGTTTAAAAACACTATTGGATGTTGAAGAAGTACCAACTGAATTAGAATATATCGTTACTGAAGTTTCAATTGTTAGATATAACAAGATTGGTTCTGAAGGAGTCACAAGTCATTCGGTTGAAGGAGAAACCATGTCATTCAGTGACAATGATTTCAAGGGGTATCTAAATGATATAGAAGCTTGGAAAAATAAAAAGAACGAAGTAAAAGGAGTTGTCAAATTCTTATGAGATATGACACTCCTATTTATTTTCAAAAAGTTATACAAGGCGAATACAATCCTACTACTGGAGACTATGGAGAGGATACAACAAAAGAAACTTGTGCAATGGCTTCTGTCATAGATACAAGAACTGAAACAATGCGAGTTGTTTATGGCTCTATCAAGCAAGGAAGTAAGACCATCCATATACAAAATCATTACGATGAATCATATGATTTAATTAGAATCAATGATAAAATTTATCAAACGGATTATTCTAGAAAGCTTAGAAATAAACAGTCGTTTATCGTTCATGAGGTGCAAAATGGGTAGAGGTATAAATATTACAGGCATTAAAGAATTAGAAGCCAAACTAAAGAAAAATGCAACTCTTGATGATGCTAGAACTGTTGTTAAGAAAAATGGTGCGGATTTGCAATCGCGAATGACAAGAAATGCGGTCTTTGTCAAAGGATACTCAACCGGTGCAACTAAAAGAAGTATTAGAAGTGCATTTACAGATTCTAATTTGACTGTAACAGTTGAGCCAACAACCAGCTATGCATCTTACCCGGAATATGGGACACGATGTATGGCGGCCCAACCTTTTGTACGGCCATCTTTCAACATTCAAAAAGAAATCTTCAAAAGAGACTTAAAGAAATTAATGAAATGAGGTGCGTTATGGATCCTCAACAAGAATTATTCAGTTACTTGTTAGTAACGCTAAAAAAAGAATATCCAGATATGGTTTTTGATGGCTTTATGCCACCTGAAGAAACACCATATCCTTTTATTTATCTTGCTGACAGTCAACAAACTGATGACTATAGCAATAAAACAGCCATCTTCAATAACGTGTATCAAACCATTCACATATGGAATGACTCGCCTAAAAAAAGAGGAACTGTTTCTAATATGGCATTAAAAATAAAAAACATTGTAAGAAGATTGGAATACACGAGCAATTACAAGTGGGAAATTAGAAATATTGAACAAAGAATTTTGGAAGATACGACAACTAAGACACCACTTATGCATGTTGTGTTAGAGTTAGAATTCAAATCTTCTAGTAAAGGAGGAAAAAGAAGTGATCAATAAATTTGATTTGCAATTATTTGCTGATGAAAGTCCTGAAACAATTTCAGGTAAAAAACTTGTCTACTTATTTAGAGTGGCAGAAGATTCTAAAATAGAAAATGCAGGTGCTTTAGCTTTTGTAACTGAAAACGAAAGAACAACATCTAAAGATGCTGATTCTACACAAACGAAAGATGGGAATGTTCGTACACCTGGTGCTGCTGAAATTGAAATCACAAGCACATCGTTATTACCTAAAGGGGATAAGATGATTGATAAATTAGAGTCAGCAATGCTAAATGACAAACTTGTAGAATGCTGGGAAGTAAATTTAGCTGAACCTGGTTCTAGCACAAATAGTGGTAAATATAAATCAAAATATTATCAAGGATATATTACTGAATTAGGAATTTCTTCTAATGCTGAAGATAATGTTGAAGTAAGTATCACTTATGGAGCTAACGGTCAAGGTGCAGATGGATACGCAACATTGACTGATGAGCAAAAAGAAATTGCATCTTACGTCTATAAAGATGTAATAAAAGAAAGCGGAGAATAGGACGGGTATTTATATCTGTTCTTTTTATTTGGATTGAGAGGAGAAAATTATGGAATTAACTATTGAAAACAAAACATATAATTTTAGATTTGGAATTGGATTTGTAAGATATTTAGATGGAAAATCTTCAATTGAACAAAATGGTGTTCAATTTGGAATTGGATTGGAAACATTGATTCCAAACTTATTAACAGGAAATACTGTTACTTTATCTGATTGTTTATTTGTAGCAAATAGAACTGAAAACCCAAGAGTCACTCAAGAACAGCTTGATAATTATATCGATAATGAAAATACAGATATTGATGGTCTTTTTGACGATGTGTTAAAAGAGTTAAAAAAGTCGAATGCTACAAAGAAGAAAGCAAAGATGCTGATGAAAGAGTACGAAGAAAAAATGCAAGAAACACAGGATCAAGCAATGTAGTAACATATGAAGAAATAATCGAAAATTGTTTTCGCTATTTAAACATCAATGATATTGATAAAATCAATAGATTAACAATCAAAGATTATAGATGTTTGATGAAAGGCGCTCAAAAGAAAAAGATTGATGAATCAGAACAGTTATTTCTCTTAGCATGGGTTATCAGACAAGCAAAAGCACAAAAGAAAAGTGGCAGATATGTATATAGAACTTTCAAACAGTTCTTTAATCGAAAGAAAATCGAAAGCAGTATAGAAAATCAAAATAATGAAACTTCTCTCATTGAACGAATTAGACAAGCTGTAGAAATTCAAGGAAGGAAGTGATAATTATTGGAAACATATAGTGTAAAAGCAATACTGAGTGCTGTTGATCAAAACTTTACAAGCACTATGAAAATGGCTAACAGTAGTCTTTCAGGCATTAAGAGTGCAAGTGAAGGAGCTACTAGTTCAATAATGAAAATCGCAAGTGGAATCGGTGTTTTTAAAGCTTTAAGTGCAAGTGCTAACTTAGTTAAAAGTTCTATTTCAAGTGCCATGGGTAGACAAGATACTATGGAAGCGTTCAACCGTACTATCACACAGATTACTGGCAGCGCTGAAAATGCCACTAAGGCATTAGAAGATTTAAAGAAAATCACTAAAGGTACTGCTTATGGTTTGGATGTTGCGGCAAAAGCAACACAAAACTTTGTTACTCGTGGTATGGATCTTTCAAAAGCTACTAAGTCTGTTGGAATTTGGGCGGATGCTGTCAGCTTCTATGGAAAAGGAACTAATGAACAGTTAGAAACAGTTACAGACGCTTTAGCAAAAATGAGAACCAAAGGTACAGTTGAAATGGAACAATTGAACCGTTTATTTGACGTTGGTATCAATGCTGTTGGAATTTATGCCAAAGCAGTTGGAAGAAATGCGGCGGACGTACAAGAAGATTTATCAGCTAAAACTATAACTACTGAACAGTTCTTAGATGTTGTAGAAAAAGCTATGGCAGAGGGAACCAACGGAGTTGATAAAATTGCTGGTGCAGCATTACAAGCTGGTTCATCATGGACTGGTACAATTGACAATATGAAAGCTGCAACAACTCGTGGAGTTCTAAGCATCATGCAAGCGATTGATAACATGCTTTCTAAAAATAATCTACCTCAAATGAGAGAAATGATTTCTCAATTTGGTAAAACCACTGAAGCAACTATGAATGTCATTGCAGGTGGAATTAAAAACTTAAAGGATGTTGGAGCACTTATTCCACAAGTTGGAGCACTGGGAAGCGCTCTTTTTGTCGTTGGTGGAAGCGTTGATTATATAAATGCTTTAGGCGGAGGATTTGATTTATTATCAACCAAAATTTCAGGCTTAAAAAATTCCATGAGTGGTCTTTCAAAACAGCTAGATGTCTTGAAAGATACATTTATCGACAGCATGAGCAAATTAATGCCTAACTCAGTTAAAAAGAGAGTACTAGGAAATTTGTTGGGAATAAAAATGAATGGAATATTAGTCTCTCAACAACTAGGGGATGCATTCGATAAAGTGTCTTCAAAAATTCCTGACAAATTTATGAAGATGGGTTCGGGGATTGGTAAAGGGTTGAAGAAATCTACAGATGTTGGATTAAAATCCTTGTCGTTGATGTCGAGCGGATTGAATAAAGTATTTGCATTTGCTCTGAAATCAGTAGGCCCTGCAGCTATTTTAGGATTGGTAGTAGCAGGACTAGGGATTGTAAATAATCAGTTTGGTGGACAAATAGATAAAATGATTGCTACTGTAGTTACTCAAGCGCCAAAAGTAATAAGTAATTTTGTAAAAGGAATTACCAGTCAAATGCCTATGTTAGCAAGTTCAGGAGCACAGTTACTTGTTCACTTATCAGTCGGAATAGCCAAAACATTACCACTTGTTGTAAATGCAGGTATGCAAATATTGAATTCAATTATTCAGGGAATATCAGCTAACGCTCAATCAATTGTTAAAAGCGCGTTGCTAATTGTTGGTACTTTAGGTGGCGCAATATTAAATGCTATACCTCAATTGCTTGGAATTGGATTACAATTCATTGTTTCAATTACACAAGGTATTTTAGATAACATGCCTTTAATATTGGTAGGAATTCAAACTATGATTACCAATATTACAACAGCGATTCAAACACAACTGCCTACAATGATACAAATGGGCGTTCAAATTCTACAAAATATTGCTACCGGTATTGTTCAAATGCTACCTCAATTAGTTGTAGGAGCTATTCAAATTATAACTACACTGATTAATACAATCAGTGAAAATCTTCCTACAATCCTTAATGGTGCAGTAGAAATCATCAATACATTAGTTGATGGTTTAATCAATAATTTACCACAAATAATCGATGCTACAGTTGAATTGATAGGAGCGATTTTAAGCGCAATTATTACAAATCTCCCTCAAATCATGACTGCAGGTGTTCAAATTATCTTGAAGTTGGTTTCAGGATTGATTTCAGCAATACCTCATGTTATTTCGGGTGTGGCTAAGGTTGCTAAGAAAATTATTTCAACTTTCAAGGATACAAACTGGTTAGAAGTCGGTATCAATATTATCAAAGGAATAGCTAAAGGTATTTCAAGTGCTGCTGGTCAGTTATGGAATGCAGCTAAAGGTGTTTTAGGCGGTTTCAAAGACAAAGTTCTAGGGTTCTTTGGTATTCATTCGCCTTCTCGTTGGGGTAAATGGGTAGGAAAAATGATTGATACTGGATTTGCTAAAGGTGTTGGTAATAATATTCGTTTGATTGCAAATCAAGCTCAAAAAATGTTTGATACTGTACAATCTTATGTTTTTGATGTCAATACACTAGGTATGAACCTTTCGCTCGCTGATGGACTTAGTGGTACTTTGAATCATTATATAGAATACAATGATCGCTATATTGATGATGAAGGTGGCAACGATGATAACACAGAATATAACTTCAATATTACAACTGAAATTGATGGTAAAACAGCTGGTAAAGCAATGGCAAAATACACTAAAGAAGAACTTGATAGGATGGACAAACATTCAAGAAGATTGAGAGGTGATATCTAAATGTTATATGATTTTATAGACACAACTTCGAACATATCAGCAGGTAATTATTTGCCTGCTGAAGCAATGTCTTTTAATGGTGTTTATTTAGAAAATGAGATTGATGGTTATCGAACCCTCTCGGTTCAAGGCAGAGAACTTGCATCTTCTTCAATTAATGACATTGAAATTAATAGTAAAGATGGTACACATTATAAATCAAGAAGGTATGATCCGAGAATTATTACTATTAAATATCAATTGATTACTAAAAGTAATAGTGAGTTTAGAAAAGCATTTAATAAAATGAACAGCATTTTTGCCGTTGAGCAAGCACAAATTATTTTTAATGATGAGCCAGATAAATTTTTTATTGGGACCACACAAGGAAATCATGAAATTGAAGGTGGTTCAAACTCCGTAATAGGTGAGATTGAAATATATTGTGCGGATCCATTTAAATATAGCGTTAAAGAAAAAACAGTAACTGCTACATTAGATAATGGTTATACTCTCGAAATCGATTATAAAGGAACTAGAAAAGCTTATCCAAAAATCGAAGCTGTAATGCATGGTGACAATGGTTTTCTTGCTTTAGTAAACGATCAAAAGAAAATTCTACAGTTTGGAAATCCTGATGAAGTCGATGGAGAAAATTACACACAAAATGAATACTTATGTCATTTGTCAGATTTTGCTAATTTACCAAACGACTCTCCCGATTATTATAGACCTTATATTAAAACCGGTGGCGGAATGGTATATCAAACTTACAATGGAAGTAATTATAACCCTTGTTTGTACATGACATCGGTAGCACAATCAGGACATTTTTGGACAGGAGCTTGCAGATTATTAACAATTCCAGCAGATTCAAATGGCGAAAGAGGAGCAAAGAATTTCTACTGCTATATGAATCAATGGTTCTCTATCGGTATATCAGGTCAAACAGGCATTCAAGAAATATCATTTTTAACGGATGATAACAAAGTAATTTGCGGAGTATCTATCAATAAAACAGACGCTGCAGGGGAAGGTGCCTACGTATCATTCTTTATCAATGGTGATAATGTGGTTAAAAACGTGTTATTTTATCCATACGAAGATCAACAGTTAAATATGTTTGACAATGCAAGAGGTCATAATTGTGTTGTAAAAGAAGGTGGAACTATTAAGTTCTATTATCAAGGAACATATTATCAGTATACAGTACCAGAAGTAGAAAATATGGTTTGTACAAAGATACAAGTTGGTATGGCTCAATGGGGCGAAAGAAACATGAGTGAACAATGGATATCACATAACTGTATCAGAGCTATCGATTTTCAAAAGATGTATGTAACTAAATGGCGCGATGTCCCAAATAAATTTAGAAATGGAAACAGATTAACCATTGAATGCGAGACTGCAAATGTTTATTTGAATGGTGTTAGAGATCCATCATTGGGTGCTTTAGCAAACAACTGGGATAATTTTTATTTGAAACCTGGATATAACCAAATCAAATTTATACATTCAACATGGGCTACTAAACCTACGGTTACATTAAAATATAGAGAGGTGTTCTTATGATTATTTATTTAGCTGATAGACATATGAACATCGTTGCTACATGTTCAAATAACCTACCAAAGGGCTTAAAATTTCAAAATGATTTAAAAGCAGAAGATGTTGAGTCTGGTGTTGCTACTTTTTCAGTCGATATTTTGTATGATGAAGAAGATGCAGTTAAAACAGCTCAATATTGTGAATCGGGAAACTATGTGCTTGTCTACGATGATAATGGAGAAAATGGGTTCTATACAATCATCGAAGCTGAAAACGACAGAAAAGAGCACAGTATTAATATTTATGCAGAAGATGGCGGTTTGGACTTATTAAATGAGGTAGTTGATGCTTATACAGCAGATGGACCTCATCCAATCGCCTTTTATGTTGAAAAATTCTCATACGACAGTGGATTTGAGATTGGATTAAATGAAGTAAGTGACTTGAATCGTACGCTTTCATGGACCGGACAAGACACTTGTACAGCAAGAATCTTAAGTGTTGCAAATTCATTCGATGCTGAAATTGGATTCAGTTTTACTGTCAAAAATATGACGATTACCCATAAGTATATCAACATCTATAAAAAGCGTGGAAATGAAAATGTTGCTCAATTACGTTTGAATACGGACATTGATAACATCATCGTCAAAAGTTCCATTTCAGATTTGACTACTTGTTTGATTCCAAGCGGTGGAACTCCTGAAGGTTCTGAACATCCGATAACATTAGCTGGATATAAATATGACGATGGTGATATCTATGTCAATGAATTAGGATGGGTAGCTTCTAGAACTGCATTATCAAAATGGAGTCGATACCAATGGGAAACTTATGGAAACTATGGTGGTCATATTGTCAAATACTATTCTTATGACACGACAAGTCAATCTGAATTATGTAACAGATCAATTTCTTATTTAAAGAAATACTACGATATCATTTACAACTATGAAGTAGATATTGCTATACTTCCTGATAATGTTCGAATTGGTGATACAATCAACATTATTGACGAAAACGGTGAACTTTATCTAAATGCAAGGGTCTTAAAATTAGAAACTTCATCTTGCGATAAAACTGCAACAGCAACATTAGGAGATTTCTTGATCAAATCAGGTGGAATCAATGAAAAAGTCAAAATGATGGCTGAACAATTTAAAGATTATGTAATCAAGCAAAGAGAACAAGCTTACAAGACTCAACAGTTAGCTAAGTCGGCTTTAGTAAAAGCAAATGAAGCAAGCAGTGCCGCAACCAATGCGAGTAAGAAGGCTGATGATGCAAAAACAAGTGCTGCTGATGCAATCACTAATTCGAATACAGCTATTAATCAATCAAATGAAGCAAAGACTGCTGCTAATGAAGCAAAGACTGCCGCTAACGAAGCTAAAACCAGTGCTTCTGATGCGTTGGGTAGAGTTGATTCGGCACAGGAAGATATTAAAAAAGCTAAAGAAAATATCAATAATTTGCAAAAAGACATTACATCGACAACTAAAACACTTGATGAAATGGCGTCTCAAGCTGAAAAGACAAAAGAAACTTTGGATGGTCTTAGTGGTGACTTACAAGAGACAAAAGAAACTCTTGAAATGAGCTATGCTAAAAAGACTGATCTAAGTGAAACTGAAGCAAGTCTTAAAGCTGAAATTACTAAGAGCGCAACTGAATTATCGACAAATATTGAAAAGACTTATGCTGGTAAAAGTGATGTGACTGAGATTGAAGGAAGACTTCAAAGTCAAATTACTCAAAATGCTGAAGGTTTAACAAGTCAAGTTAATAAAATAGCTAAACTCGAAAATGATACGACCGATGCCCAAGAAAAGATTACTGCTGCTCGTAAAGCTGCTGAGGATGCTCAAACGGCGGCCAATGAAGCTCAACAAAAAGCAAATGATGCACAAACTGCAGCTAAGAATGCTCAAACTTCAGCCGATTCAGCAAGCGCTAATGCTACTGATGCCCAACAAAAAGCAAACGAAGCAAAAGCTACAGCTGAAAGTGCGAACAACAGATTACAGTCTGCAGAGTCAGATTTGTCTGCTGCTAAAGAAAATTTAAAAAATGTTACTGCTGATGTCAATGCGACAAAAGAACAAGTTCAAGCAGCTCAAAATGCAGTAACTGCTGCTGAAAAGAATGTATCAAAAGCTATTCAAGACGCTAATGATGCACAAACTGCAGCTAAGAATGCTCAAACAGCTGCTGATGATGCTCAAACGGCTGCTAACGAAGCTCAACAAAAAGCGGATGATGCTAAGACTACTGCTGAAAGTGCATCTACCGCGGCTGAGATTGCAAAGTCAACTGCTCAAAAAGCTCAGGAAACGGTTGCGGTCTTGACAAAACGAATTGAAACTGCTGAAACAAACATTAATCAAAATGCGAAAAGTATTTCGTTGACTGCTCAAAAAGTTGACGAAGTTGGTGATAAGCTAAAAAATAATTATTATTCTAAGACTGAAACCGATGCTGCAATCAAAATCGAATCCGATAAAATCGACAGCATTGTATCTAGAGTTGATACGATTGACTCTGTATCTAATGAAGCTATTACCAAGGCAACTCAAGCTTCTGATAGATTTAGTTGGTTAGTTAAGTCTGGAACTAGTGAAAGTGATTTTCTATTAACTGACAGAACAGCAAGTTTAGTATCTGAATATATTAATTTAAATGGGTTGGTCGAATTTAACGGTTTGAACTCTACAATCCAAAACCAATTGAATATTTTAGATTCATGGGGTTCTGATGCCGATAAGACTTATATCAATGGTGGCAAGCTTTGGACAGGCTCAATTACTGCTGAAAAAATAAGCGTAAATACTTTAAGCTCGTTATCCGCCAATCTTGGTTCGATTACAGCTGGATCTATCAATATTAATAATAAGTTTATTGTAGACTCGGCTGGTAATCTAAAAGCGACTTCAGCTGAATTAACTGGTAAAATCACAGCTACTAGCGGAACAATTGCTGGTATTAATATTGAATCTGGTCGTCTTTACACAAGTAAAGAATCTATCGTACATCATCAAACAGGAGACCCTGTATCTAGCACCGATCCAAACCAGTGTTATGTGTTGAATACAACAGAAATATATGATACAGGATATGTTAAAGTCAAATCTGATTATACTATACACTCACAACTCGCTGATGACGGTATTGACTTAAATGGGTGCATTGGTACAAGTATTATTAGAGGTGGATTCTTAACGATTAAACATGATATTAATAGAGGCGGATATACAAGTATAAAAGGTCATGAAATTATAGCATCTAGCAATAATTATGGAATCACTACTATTTCTGGCGGATCAATTGGTACCGATACGTTGGTCGTATCAGATAATGGATGGTTTGGTAGGCAATATTTTTCAGGTCGCGAATGGGTTGGCTGGTATAATAAGCAAAATGGAACTCGAAAAGGATGGATTGGTCATGATGGGACAGCGCATCTTTATGTATATAACGAGGCTGGAGGAGAAATCAGACTGAATGGCGGGAATGTTCGTATCAGTAACTATGTTTTGCCGAAACTTCTTCAGACAAACTATACTGACAATAGTTTAGGTCAATTTTGGGATAGCTATGATAAAGGTAATGCTCGATTAAAGTTGAATGTGTACAATAAGTACAGAAGTGGATGGGGCTGCGAATACGATTTCATACTGCATTCAAATGGTATGAATTCATTCCGCCCAGGTTCCGATGGATCTGCTAATCTAGGAACGTCAAACTGTAGATGGTCGACCGTATATTCAACAAGCGGAAGTGTTTCAACATCTGATATGAAACAAAAAGACGTTATTGATGATTACGACTTCAAAGCAAGAGACTTTATCATGGGGCTTAAACCTATTGCTTATCGATTAAACGCAAAAGGTGCGAGCGGTAAAAGAATCCATATGGGATTTGGAGCTCAACCTGTTTATAAATTAATTAACAATCTTGAACTTGGAGATTTGTCATTAGTAGAAGCGTGGAAGATTCGAGAAGATTCCGATATTGAGGAACCTTACTATGGCGAAAAGATGGATGACAAATATCTAAGATGGGGTATGAAATATGAAGAATTACTTGCCCCATTGGTAGCTTTGGTTCAAGAACAACAAATCAAAATAGAAAAACTAGAAAAGATTATAGGAGGAAACTAGAATGGCTTTAACTGTTAAAGAAACTAAAAATCTCACAATGAGAAAAGAAATTTATGTAGATGATAACTTAATTAAAACATTATCAGCTACTATTGATTCTAATACGAATGATATTTCATTCAGTACAGATTATATTCAAAATATGGAACTTTACAAAGCAAATAAAGTTGAGATTCGAAGAATTGAAGCAGATTTTGAAGATGAAGCATTTGCTGAACAAGATAAACTTACTGATGAAAATGCGCCAAAAGAAAAAGTAACAAAAGAATAAGGAGTGCTCACAAATGAAAATTAAAGATATTTTAGAATGTAAAGAAACTCTTATAAAGCTCAACACTATTTCAGGTTTGCCTAGTGTAGTAGCATATAGAATTGGTAAAAACATCAAGGCTATTGATACTGAAATGCAAGAATATGACGAAGTTCGAGTTAAGCTTTTAAAAGATGTTGCTTTAAAAGATGAAAACGGAGAACCTATTATTAATAAGGAAACCAACAACTATGACATTCCACAAGATCAACTTCAAAAGATTATTCAAGAAATCGATAATCTTCAAAATGAAGAAATTTCAATCGATATTAAGAAAGTATCTATCGAAGATATTTCACAAGCTGGGTTATCACCTAAAGAGTTAATGTCGATTGAATTTATGTTAGAAGATTAGAAAGTGAGGGAAATAAATATGGATCCAAGTTTTATTACTAGTTATTTTGTACCTGTTGTAATGGCAGGTTGTTTAGCAACAGGGTATGTTGTAAAAAAATGGATTAAGGATGTAGACAACAAATACATTCCAACAATCGTATTTGTTTTAGGTGCAGTTTTAAATTGTATCGTTATGAAAGATGTTACTGTTGAAACATTAGTGGGTGGAGCTATTTGTGGTTTGGCATCAACTGGACTTCATCAAGCTTTTACACGCTTGATTGAAAATAAAGAAAATTAGAGGTGTGTATATGCAAGAAATTTTGATGCAAACATATACTATTGCCTTACCTATTGTATTAGGCTATATCGTATGGTTGTTACAAAACCAAAAGAAATCACGTGATGCAAATTCACGTGGGACTATGCTTCTTTTAAGAGTACAATTAATTGAATATCATTCTAAATACACTAAAAGAGGGAACATCCCAAGCTATGCATATGAAAACTTCAATGAAATGTATGGCGCTTATCATGATCTTGGTGGAAATGGAATGGTAACTCATATGAAAGAAGAAATAGATCAGTTACATTTTAATAAGAATGAAGAGAGCGAATAGCTCTCTTTTATTATGATTAACAACCAAAAATTGCAAAAAATGGTTGTTAAACGGAATTAAAACGGTAGAAAAATGGAATTAACAATAAAAGAGGAGAGAAACGATGATTAAAGTATTTATTAGTCAACCAATGAGAGACAAAACAAACGAACAAATTAAAGCAGAAAGAAAAAGAGCTTTAGCTGAAATTAAAGCTTTATATCCTAATGAGGAAATTGAAGAAATTCAATCTTTCTTTGAAGATGTACCACATGATGCAACACCTCTTTGGTATTTAGGAGAAAGTATCAAGTTATTAGGTCAAGCGGATTTTGTTTATTTTTGCAAGGAATGGGACAAATATAGAGGATGTATTGCTGAAAATACTATTTGCAATTTATATGAAATCCCACATATTGAAGAACACGTTAAAGAAAATTAGGGAGGAAATAAAAAATGAAAATTAATGTACATGCAGGACATAATAGTATTGTTCCTGGAGCAGTCAGTATTTTAAACGAAGTTACAGAAGATAGAAAAGTAAAAAATAAAGTAATTGAATTATTACGTAATGCAGGACATACAGTATATGATTGTACTGATGATGTTGCTAAAACCAAAAGCCAAAATTTAGCAAATATCGTTTCTAAATGTAATGCACATGCAGTTGATCTAGACGTATCAATTCATTTGAATTCAGCTAGAAATGATTTAGTTGGAGACGGTAAAACTGGTGGTGTTGAAGTATGGGTTTACTCAAATGCAAGCAAAGCTAAAGCATTTGCTGATAAAATTTGTGAAAAAGTATCATCACAATTAGGAATGACAAACAGAGGTACTAAGTACTGTGGTAAAAGTTTATATGTAATTAGAAAAACTAATTCGCCTGCCTTATTAGTAGAATGTTGTTTTGTTGATGATAGAGATGATGCTAACAAATGGAATGCAGATGCATGTGCTAAAGCTATTGTAGAGGGTATTACAGGTCAAGTTGCTTCAGTTCAACCAACACAAACTAAACCAACATCGCAACCATCAACACCAAAACCTGCAGGTAAAGCAACAGGAACATATGAAGTTACTGCTAGTGACTTAAGTGTAAGAACAGGTCCTGGAACTGGTTATCGTAGAAAAAGACATGATGAATTAACAAAAGATGGTCAAAAACACGATAAAGATAAAGATGGATGTCTTGAAAGAGGAACACGAGTAACTGTTTACGAATGGAAAAACGGTTGGGCAAGAACACCGTCAGGATGGTTATGCGGAGACTATTTAAGAAAAGTTTAATTGGATGTTAACTGAAAATTATGCAAAAAAGCCTACTCATTAATTTGAGTAGGCAATTTTTTATTTGTTTTTCTAATTTTCTCTATCCTTATTATATATAGGGATAATAATCACAAAAAAGCAATCAAATTTATTTTTGACATATTTTTGACACATTTCTAACTTGCTATCTACTGAATAGCTACTGTAAGTCTACTGGCATTTTGACGTTTTTTATCAAAAATTGGCTAAAACTACGAATGATACTCTACTGGATAGCTACTGTATAGCTATCGACATTTCAATTTGATTGTGATGAATATACCATTCGACATTTAGTTCTTTTTTTGTTTTTTTTAAAAAAAAGAAGAAAAAAAGTAAAAAACGGCTTATATACATAGTGAGGTGATGATATTGAAAGAAATCTTACTATTTTTTGCTTTAAAATATGATGGAGATTTTCAAAGTATTTTAAAAGCGCTACAAAGAAAAGAAAAAGTAACGAATCAACAAAGAGAGGAGGCAGTTTCAAAAGTACAATCAAAGTATACAACGATTTTATGTGATGACTATCCAGAAGCGTTAAAACAGATTTCATGTCCGCCATTTGTCTTGTTTTATCATGGAAATTTGTCATTGTTAGATGAAAAATGTATTGGTGTTATTGGTAAAAGAGTACCTAGTGAATATGGAACAAGTGTAACCGATAAAATAGTGTGTGATTTGGTAAAAAATGAATATACTATTGTAAGTGGCATGGCCCTTGGAATTGATACACTGGCTCATCGCAGTGCCATGAATAATCATGGAAAAACGATTGCTGTTTTAGGAAGTGGAATTAATTATTGTTATCCAAAACGAAACAGAGAGCTCTATTTGAAACTTAAAGAAGAGCACTTAATTGTGAGTGAACATCCTAATGATTATGTGCCACAAGCAAAAGATTTCCCAAGTAGAAATCGTTTAATCGCTGGGCTTAGTGAATCAGTTGTGGTAACAGAAGCGGAAAAAAGATCAGGAACCATGATTACGGTAGGATATGCCCTTGATCAGGGAAAAGATATTTTTTGTGTACCCTCAAGAATAGGAGATCCTATTGGTTGTAATTTACTGATACAACAAGGGGCAAAACTTATTTTAGACATAAATGATATTATAGAAGAATAGAGAAATGGAGTTGACAAAGTGAAAAAAAACAATAATAATAGTTTTTGCGTAAAGGAGGATACATTATGTACGATAAATTAGTTATTGTGGAATCTCCTTCTAAATCAAAAACAATAGAAAATTATTTAGGGAAGGACTATCATGTTACTTCTTCTAAAGGACATATTCGTGATTTGTCTACATCAGGTAAAGATGGTTTAGGAATTGATCAAGAAAATGAATATAAACCAAAATATGTTATTTCTAAAGATAAAAAAGATGTTGTCAAGGAATTAAAGGCTGCAGTAAAAGAAGCAAAAACAGTTTATCTAGCAACCGACCCTGACCGTGAAGGTGAAGCAATTTCTTGGCATCTTGCAGATGTTTTAGGTTTAGATATGGATGCGGATAACCGTGTTGTTTTTAATGAGGTTACAAAAGATGCCGTCGTGGATGCTTTAAAGCATCCTCGTAAGATAGATCAAAATCTTGTTAAATCACAAGAAACAAGAAGAGTATTAGATCGTATTATTGGATTTAAGCTTTCTAAACTCTTGCAAAGAAAAATTAAATCAAAATCAGCAGGACGTGTTCAATCGGTAGCGTTACGTTTGATTGTTGAAAAAGAACGTGAAATTGAAGCATTTGTTCCTGAAGAATATTGGAAAGTAAAAGCAAGCTTTATCAAAGATGATATTGATTTTGTAGCAGAACTTAACAAAAAAGGGATAAAGAAAGTAAAGATTTCAAATGAAGCAGAAGCACTAGAAATCTTTAATGCATTATCAAAATCATTTGTTGTTGATAGTGTTAAAAAGACAAGTAAGAAAAGAGAATCAAAGCCTCCTTTTATTACTTCGACATTGCAACAAGAAGCTTCTTCAAAATTAGGGTTTAAAGCAAGAAAAACAATGATGATTGCTCAAAAGCTTTATGAAGGGGTTCAACTTGAAGATGAAACAGTTGGGCTTATTACTTATATGCGTACCGATTCAACAAGACTTTCTGATGTGTTTGTTGAAAGTGCAACAAACTACATTAAAGAAAAATATGGTGCAAATTATGTTGGAAAAGTAAAAATAAGTAAGAAAAAAGAAAATGTTCAAGATGCCCATGAAGGAATTCGTCCAACAAGTGCCATGCGTACACCAGAATCTGTAAAGGAACATTTAACAAACGATGAATTTAAACTATATTCATTGATTTATGCAAGAGCAATTGCTTCTTTAATGGCTCCTTCAAAATTTGATGCAACAAGTCTTGTTTTAGAAAATAATGGTTATTTCTTTAATGCAAGTGGATCCGTATTAAAGTTTGATGGGTATTTACGTGTTTATAGTCAATACGAAAAACAAAAAGATGAAGTTTTACCAGAAGTGGTAGAAAATGAAGTTTTAGAAAGCCAAAATATTGAAAAAACACAACATTTTACAAAACCGCCAGCAAGATATACAGAAGCAAAACTTATCAAAGAAATGGAAGAATTAGGTATTGGTAGACCAAGTACGTATGCAATGATTATTGATACAATTCAAACAAGAGGTTATGTTGAACTTGTTGAAAAAGCGTTTAAACCAACTGAAAGTGGTATTCTTACAAGTGATCGTTTAACGCAATTCTTTAATGATATTATTAATGTTGAATATACAGCTCAAATGGAAAAAGAACTTGATGATATTGCAGAAGGCGAAGACGATTATTTTGATGCGATTGATCATTTCATTAAAAAATTCCAGCCATTATTAGATGAAGCAAATGAAAAAATGGAAGTTATTGCTCCAAAGAAAACGGGTGAAAAATGTCCAGAATGTGGACACGATCTTGTAGAACGTCATGGACGCTATGGTAAATTTGTTGCGTGTGAAAATTATCCAGAATGTAAATATATCAAAAAAGAAAAAGTGGAACCTGAATATACTGGTGAAACTTGTCCAAAATGCGGTAGCCCAATGGTTTTCAAAACAGGGCGTTATGGTAAATTTGAAGCATGTTCAAATTATCCAGAATGTAAATATATTAAAAATTCTAGAAAAAAGGCAGAACCAGTTATGACGGATGAAGTGTGTCCTAATTGTGGATCACCTGTCGTTATTAAAAAAGGACGTTGGGGTGAGTTTAAAGCTTGCTCAAATTATCCAAAATGTAAAACAATTATTAAGTAGAACATTTGTTCTACTTTTTTAAAAAAGGAGAAAGATATGAATCAAAATCAAACAGTACATGTTATTGGAGCTGGACTTGCCGGCGTAGAAGCCGCTTATCAAGTAGCAAAGAATGGAATAAATGTTAAACTCTATGAAATGAGACCAGTTAAAATGACACCAGCACACCATACGGGTAATTTTGCGGAACTTGTTTGTTCAAATTCGTTAAGAGGGGATAATTTTAATAATGCGGTAGGTGTCTTAAAAAATGAAATGGAAAAATTAGACAGTGTTATTATTAAATTTGCTAGAGAAAACAGTGTTCCTGCTGGTGGGGCGTTAGCAGTCGATCGTGAAGCTTTTTCTAAAGCTGTTACTGATTTTATAAGTAATCATCCCCTTATTGAAGTTGTTCATGAAGAAGTTACTACTCTACCTGAAGGACCTACAATTATTGCAAGTGGACCTCTTACAAGTGACGCTTTATCAAATGAAATCAAAGATTTATTAGGTGAAGAATATTTTTATTTCTTTGATGCGGCTGCACCAATTATTGAAAAGGATAGTGTTAATTTTGATATAGCTTACTATAAATCAAGATATGATAAAGGTGAAAATGAATATATTAATTGTCCTATGACAGAAGAAGAATTTAATCTTTTCTATGATGAACTCATGAAAGCAGAAGTGGTTAAACCAAAAGATTTTGAAGAAAAATTCTTTGAAGGTTGTATGCCGTTTGAAGAAATGGCAAGAAGAGGTAAGCAAACTTTATTATTCGGACCAATGAAGCCTGTAGGTTTATCGAAACCTGATGGAACAAGACCTTATGCAGTTGTTCAATTAAGGCAAGATAATGTGCAAGCAAGTTTATATAATATTGTTGGTTTCCAAACGCATTTAACATGGCCTGAACAAAAAAGAATTATTCATCTAATTCCTGGACTTGAAAATGCAACATTTGTAAGATATGGTGTAATGCATCGTAATTCATTTATCTGTTCACCTAAATATTTAAATCAAGATTATAGTTTAAAAAATCACGAGGGACTTTATATTGCAGGACAAATTACAGGTGTTGAAGGTTATGTAGAATCGGCACAAAGTGGAATGATAGCAGGAATGAATATGGTTCGTTATTTAAATAAACAAGAACCAATTATTTTTCCTCGAGAAACGGTAATGGGTGCTTTATCTTATTATATTACACATTGTGAAGCAGAACATTTCCAACCAATGAAAGCTAACTTTGGTATTTTACCTGATTTAGAAATGCGTGTAAAAAAGAAATTAAGAAAAGAAGCTTATGCTAATAGAGCAGTTGAAGTAATGGATGAATTTATCAATGGACTTAAATAAAGATAAAGAAAGCTTTATGGATTATTTAAAATACCAAAAACATTATTCTGAAAATACAATTGAAAATTATGAAAGAACACTCAATGAATTTATCGGATTTTTAAATAAAGAAAGCATTGATGCCTTTTCAAAGGTGAAATATCCTTTAATGAGAGGTTATTTAACGTATTTAAATGAAAAGGATGTTTCTAAAAATACGATTAACAATCGTATTAGTTGTTTACGCTCTTTGTACAAATATTTAGTCAAAGAAGAGTTGGTTAAAAATAATCCAATGACACTTATTGAAAATGTTAAGATATCTAAAAGAAATCCAGATTTTCTATTTCCAGAGGAAATGATTGAATTATTAGATAGTATTGACACAAGCGATGATTTAGGTGTTCGTAATAAAGCTATGTTAGAGCTTATGTATGCTTCAGGCTTGCGTTGTTCAGAAGTGGTGAATTTAACATTAAATGTGATTGATTTTGATAATCGTATTCTTTTGATTCATGGAAAAGGAAACAAAGATCGCTATGTACCATTTCATGAATATGCTTCTAAATGGCTTATAAAGTATCTTGAAGAAGGTAGGGGTAATCTTGTAAGTCAAAGCGAAGGAACGAATTATGTTTTTGTCAATAACAGAGGTCAACAAATGACAAACCGTGGGGTTCAAGATATCATTAAAAGAATTGGAAGAAATTATGATCCTACTAAAAAAATACATCCTCATACATTTAGGCATTCTTTTGCCACACATTTATTAAATGCAGGAGCAGATATTCGTACTGTTCAAGAATTATTAGGTCATGAAAATCTTTCAACAACACAAATTTATACACATATTACAAAAGAACATCTAAAAGATGTTTATTTACAGGCACATCCACGAAATAAAGAGTAAAAAAGTCTTGTTTTGTGTTGAATGTTATGATAATATACTTAAGGTATTAAAAAATACACACATTATGAATTCATTTATCGAGTGCCTAATGGTGGTAAATGTTTGAAATAATGGAGGAAAAAAACGAAAAGGAGGAAATTACACATGTCAGTAATTTCAATGAAAAAATTATTAGAAGTAGGTGTTCATTTCGGACATCAAACAAAAAGATGGAATCCAAAAATGGCTCCATACATTTTCACATCAAGAAACGGTATTTACATTATTGATTTACAAAAATCATCTAAAAAAATCGATGAAGCTTATAAAGCAATGAATGAAATCGCTGAAAAAGGTGGAAAAGTTTTATTTGTAGGAACTAAAAAACAAGCTCAAGAAGCTGTTAAAGAAGAAGCTATGCGTTCAGGAAGTTACTATGTTAACTCACGTTGGTTAGGTGGAACATTAACAAACTTCAAAACAATTCAAAAAAGAATTAGAAGATTAATTGAATTAGAAAAAATGGAAAAAGATGGAACTTTTGATCTTTTACCTAAAAAAGAAGTTATCTTACTTAAAAAAGAAGCAGCTAAGTTAGAAAAGAACTTAGGTGGTATCAAAGAAATGAGAAGATTACCAAGTGCTTTATTTGTAGTAGATCCTAAAGCTGAACACAACGCTGTTGCTGAAGCAAGAATCTTAGGAATCCCTGTATTTGGTATTGTTGATACTAACTGTGATCCAGATGAAGTTGATTATGTAATCCCAGCAAATGATGATGCTATTAGAGCTGTTAAATTAATTGTTGCAGCTATGGCTGATGCAATTTGTGAAGCAAAAAGTGAACCTTTAACTGTTGCTTATGTTAAAGATGAAGATGAAAAAGAAGTAACTATGAATGATGCTGTATCTTCTGTTGAAAACAATAATAGAAGAGGGCCAAGAAATAAAGCTGGTAGACCAGCTCAAAGAAGAGAAGCTAAACCAACTCAAGAATAATCAAGGCTGGAAATCATAAATATGTTGTGATGGGAAAGCAAAGCTTTCCCTTTTTAATAAATAAAAAACGGAGGACAAAAAAATGGCAATTAGTGCAAAATTAGTAAAAGAATTACGTGAAAAAACTGGTGCTGGAATGATGGATTGTAAAAAAGCATTAGAAGCATGTGATGGTGACATCGAAGCATCATTCGACTGGTTAAGAGAAAAAGGAATTGCAAAATCTGCAAAAAAAGCTGACAGAATTGCTGCTGAAGGTTTATCAGCATTCGCAATCAACGGTAACGTTGCGGCTATGGTTGAAGTTAACTCTGAAACTGACTTCGTAGCTAAAAACGCTGAATTCGTTGCATTAGTAAATACAGTTTGTGAAGCAGTTGCTGCTAACAATCCTGCTGATTTAGAAGCTGCAAAAGCAATCGAAGTTGAAGGAAAAACTCTTGAAACTACAATTGCTGAAGCTTCAGGAAAAATTGGAGAAAAATTATCTTTAAGAAGAATTAAAACTTTCACTAAAGATGATAACGAAGTATTTGGTGCTTACTCACATATGGGTGGAAAAATGGTATCAATCGTTAAATTAGCTGATGCTACTGAAGAAAAAGCAAAAGACATCGCTATGCATGTTGCTGCTATCAACCCAAAATACATCTCTCAAGATGAAATCCCACAAGCTGAAAAAGATAGAGAAGATGCTGTACAAACTGAAATTATGGCAAATGATCCAAAATTAGCTAATAAACCTGAAAAAGTATTAGAAGGTATTAAACGTGGTAAATTAAATAAAGTATTCTCTGAATGGTGCTTATTAGATCAAGAATTTATTAAAACACCAAAAGAAACAGTTGCTAAATACTTAGGAAATAGTAAAGTATTAGAAATCGCTCGTTTCCAAGTTGGTGAAGGTATCGAAAAGAAAGAAGAAAACTTTGCTGAAGAAGTAGCTGCACAAATGAAACAATAATTATTAAGGACACTTTAAGTGTGTCCTTTTTTTGAAAAAGAAGGAGATTATCTTATGAAATACAAAAGAGTCTTATTAAAATTAAGTGGAGAAGCATTAGCTGGTGAAGACAATTTTGGTATTAATGCTAAAACCGTAGCAAATATTGCAAGACAAATTAAAGAAGCTAAAGAACTAGGTGTTGAAATTGCTATTGTATGTGGTGGTGGAAACATTTGGCGTGGTGTCACAGGTGCACAAATGGGTATGGAACGTTCTTCAGCAGACTACATGGGAATGCTAGCTACTGTTATGAACGGTTTGGCTGTACAAAATGCTTTAGAACAATTAGGGATTCAAACACGTTTACTTTCAGCAATTGAAATGCGTCAAGTTGCTGAACCTTACATTAGAAGACGTGCTGTAAGACACTTAGAAAAAGGTAGAATTGTTATTTTTGGTGCAGGAACTGGTAGCCCATATTTTACAACTGATACAACAGCTGCTTTAAGAGCTGCTGAAATTAATGCAGATGTTATTTTAATGGCTAAAAATGGTGTTGACGGCGTTTATTCAGCAGATCCAAAATTAGATGCAAATGCTGTTAAATTTGATGAAATTTCTTATGCTGATGTTTTAACTAAAGATTTAAAAGTAATGGATCAAACAGCTATTACTTTATGTAAAGATAATAATATTGATTTATGTGTATTCAATATGCAAGAAGAAGGTAATATTGCCAAAGCTTGTGATGGTCAAAAAATTGGAACAACAATTTCCGGAGGAAAATAAAATGATTAACATGATCTTAGACGACGCAAACGATAGAATGCAAAAAGCTATTGAAGCTTATCAAAGAGATTTAGCTACTGTAAGAACAGGTAGAGCAACTCCAGCAATGCTTGATCGTGTAATGGTTAATTACTATGGTTCACCAACACCAATTAATCAAATGGCTGGTGTTTCTGTTGTTGAAGGTAGACAATTAGTTATCAAACCTTATGATAAATCTGTTTTAAAAGACATTGAACATGGAATTTATGAAGCTGATTTAGGATTAACTCCTCAAAATGATGGAGAAATTATCCGTATTACAGTACCTGCTTTAACAGAAGAAAGACGTAAAGAATTTGCTAAAAACGTATGGAAATTTGCTGAACATGCAAAAGTTGCTGTTAGAAATATTCGTCGTGATGCAAATGATGAAATCAAAAAATGTGACGGTAGTGAAGATGAAATCAAAGATGGACAAAATAGAGTTCAAAAATTAACAGATAAATTTGTTAAAGAAATTGATGAAATCGGAAAAGCTAAAGAAAAAGATATTATGACAGTTTAAAAAGGAATACTTCGGTATTACCTTTTTTTTGTTTCTAGGCAAATTTTGTTTTTTGCATGTTTTATGTTATAATCTTTCTTGACTTTAAGGAGGGTAACTCTATGGATAAAGAAGATTATCAATTAGATATGAATAATATACCAGCGCATATTGCTTTTATTATGGATGGTAATGGACGTTGGGCTAAAAAAAGAATGATGCCAAGAACATTTGGTCATAATGAAGGGACAAAAACCATTAGAAAAGTTGCTTTAGAAGCCAATCGTTTAGGTGTTAAAGCAATGACAGTGTATGCTTTTTCAACTGAAAATTTTGCACGTCCAGAAGAAGAGGTACAATTTATTTTTAAATTACCTAAAAAATTCTTTGAATCTTATTTAAAAGAATTAATAGAGAATAATGTACAAATTTGTATGATTGGTCATCTTGACAAAGCACCAAAGGCAACAAGAGATATTATTAATAGTGCTATTGAACAAACAAAGAATAATACAGGATTGAAATTATGTTTTGCTTTTATTTATGGTGGTAGAGATGAAATTGTTCATTCTACAAAACAAATTGTTCAAAATGTTCAAGAAGGAAAAATCAGTATAGATGATATTACTGAAGATTATTTTAATTCAACATTAATGTCAGCTAATTTACCTGATGTAGATTTAATGATTCGTACTAGTGGAGAACAACGCTTATCGAATTTTATGTTATGGCAGTTAGCGTATGCTGAATTTATTTTTACACCTGTTTATTGGCCTGATTTTGATGAAAAGGAATTGCATAAATCAATTTGGCTCTATCAAAATAGAGAGCGTCGATATGGAGGATTAAAATAGTGAAAGAAAGAATAATTACAGCTTTATGCCTTATTGCAGTCGTTGTACCTGCTGTTGTTTTTGGAGGAATTTTTTATAAAATTTTGATTGCTGTTGTCATGGGGCTAAGTATTTACGAAATGCTTCATATTTGCTCAAGGCCACGCATTGGTTTATATATGTATTTTCTTGTAGGAGCATTTTTTGTTGGAGGTTTTTTGTTAAGTAGAGATAGTTTACTTATTTCTAATTACCTTATTTTAGTGTACATGGCTTGTGTTTTGGCTTGTATGATTTTTGATGAAACGTGTAATATTGAACGTGCAGCTTATGTATTTACAATGGGAACACTTGTCTGTGCTGGATGCCATGCTTTGCTTGTTATGCGTTTAAGTTATGGTTGGGAGTATTTATTGCTTCTTGCCATTGCTACTTTTGGAAGTGATACAGGTGCCTACTTTACAGGGATGGCAATTGGTAAACATAAGTTGATTCCTAGACTTTCTCCTAAAAAAACCATTGAAGGATCTATTGGTGGAATTATTTTAGGAAGCGTTTTAGGTCTTATTTTTGCTTATTTTACCGGGATACTTGCTAAACATTGGATCATTGTTCCAGCGGTTATTGTTATGACTTTGACAGGACAAATTGGCGATTTGATCTTTAGTGCGATTAAAAGATATTTTGAAGTCAAAGATTATTCAAAATTATTACCAGGACATGGTGGAATCTTAGATCGTATTGATAGTTTAACGTATAATGTTTTAATATTTAGTTTCTTTTTAATGATTGTGGGGTTATAGAAGATGAAAAAAATTACCATATTAGGAGCAACAGGTTCTATAGGTCAACAAACAGTGGATGTTTGCTTACATCATCAAGATGAATTTGAAGTTGTTGCTGTTTCTGCAGGAAAAAATATTAAATTACTTGAAGAAACAATTAAACAAATCAAGCCAAAGGTTGTTTGTGTTATTGATGAAAAAGATGCACTTTATTTACAAGAAAAATATAAAGAAATCAAATGTGTTTATGGACCTGAAGGACTTGATTATATTGCAACTATAGATGAGGTAGATATTGTCTTAAATGCGATTGTTGGTTTTGCTGGTTTATTACCAACGATCCATGCCATTGAAGCTAAAAAGGATATTGCACTTGCTAATAAAGAAACTTTAGTTGTTGCAGGATATATTATTACAAAATTAGTTAAGGAAAATGGTGTAAAATTATTACCAGTAGATAGTGAACACTCAGCAATTTTCCAATCTTTACAAGGAAATAAAGGAAATAAAATTAAACGTATTCTGTTGACTGCAAGTGGTGGGAGCTTTAGAAATAAAACAAGAGAAGAACTTGTAGGCGTTTCTGTAGAAGATGCTTTAAAACATCCAAATTGGTCAATGGGTGCGAAAATTACTATAGATAGTGCAACACTTTTTAATAAAGGACTTGAAGTTATTGAAGCTAAATGGCTTTTTGATGTTGATTATGATCAAATTGAGGTATTAATTCATCCAGAAAGTATTTTACATTCTGCTGTTGAATATGAAGATACTTCAGTTATAGGACAAATGGGAACACCAGATATGCGCCTAGCAATTCAATATGCTTTAACATATCCAAAAAGAGAAGTTCTTGTTAATGGTGAATCTTTGGATTTGACAAAGATTGGTTCACTTACTTTTATTAAGCCTGATTTTAATAGATTCCATGCTTTAGAACTTGCATATAAAGCAGGAAAAATTGGTGGAAGCTTGCCTTGTGTTTTAAATGGAGCAAATGAAATGGCAAATTTGCTTTTTAGAGAAGGCAAAATAGAATTCTTACAAATTGAAGAACTTGTTGAAAAAGCAATGAATGCACATCAAGTTATTCAAGATCCAAATGTATCACAATTATTAGAAATTGATTGTTGGGCAAGAGATTTTGTTTTAAAGGAGATTAATAAATAGATGCAAACGATTATAAATATTATTGTTTTCTTTTTGATTCTTGGAGCTATTGTCTTGATTCATGAATTAGGTCATTTTTTAACAGCAAAACTTTTTGGAGTTTATTGTGCTGAATTTTCTATTGGAATGGGTCCTAAACTTTTTTCAAAGAAAAAAGGTGAAACAGAATATCAAATACGTGCGCTTCCTATTGGTGGTTATGTTGCCATGGCAGGAGAAGCTGATCAAGAAGACAATGAAATCATGAAGGATGTTCCTTATGAACGAACATTAAAAGGAATTAAAACGTGGAAGAAATGTGTTATCATGCTTGCCGGTGTTTTTATGAACTTTGTTTTAGCTCTTGTTTTATTAATTGGTATTTATTCTTTTGTAGAAGTACAAACAAACACTTCAGAAATTGGCAGCGTTGTCAAAAATAAAGGAGCAGCTCTTGCTGGAATTGAAGCCGGCGATGTCATTAATAAAATTACAATTAATAATGAAGAACATATCATTGCTTCTTTCTCTGATATTCAAGAAGTTCTAGATAATGAAAATCTACAATTGGATACAGATACAGTAACCATGAAAGTAGGACTTACAAGAAATAAACATTATTTAGAAAAAAAGGTAACAGCAAAATACAATAATGAAACAAAATCTTATGTCATGGGAATTACAGCTGCAATGAAGCAACTTACTTTTGCAGAAGCAATCCGTCAAGGAATCAATCAATTTATAGAATATGCCTTATTAATTTTTACAACATTAGGTAAATTGATTACAGATATGACACATACAGTTTCTCAACTATCGGGACCGGTAGGGATTTATACAGTTACTGCACAAGTCACACAAACGGGTTCAATTAGTACCTTACTTTCATTAACAGCTTTATTATCTACAAATATTGGAATGTTCAACTTACTTCCAATACCTGGTTTAGATGGAAGTCAAGTACTCTTTGCCCTTATTGAAAAAGTGATTCGTCGTGAAATACCAACACGCATTAAATATGCTTTACAAATGGCAGGGCTTATTCTTGTTTTTGGATTAATGCTTTTTGTAACTGTAAATGATATAGGAAAATTCTTTTAAAAAAAGGCTTTTGCCTTTTTTTGTGTTATAATAAATGCTGTTTCGAGGTGGAGTATGAATAAATTAATTATTTTATTAAAACAATTGAATATTATAGATCAAGTCAGTATTTTAATGCATGCTAATTTAAAAAAAGTTGTTGTACATCAAAATAATGAATATAGTTTTTATATTGAAAGTAAGGATTTTATTCCTTTTGAAGAATATCAATTGTTGATCAATTCAGGTGATCAATTTCCTTATCCTATTGAATTTATTTTTAATTATCCAGATAATTTTTCATATAAACAAGATTGGTCTTATTATTTAGGCTATATTATTGAAAAAATGAAATTATTATCTCCATTATTTACCTCTTTAAAGATAGAAGATATTGAAATTAATCAAGTTATAAAAATAGGGGTTTTAAATGAAATCCAATTAGAACAATACCAACAATTACAAAATAGGATTAAACAATTATTTAAAGAAATTGGTTTAAATAAATCATTTCAATTCTATATTAAAGAAGATGCAGCAGAATTAGAAAGTTTGCTTCAAGAAATGGATAGTTATGAACCTGTTCAAATTGATTTAGCTGACTTCAAAAAAGCAGAGGCACCTAAACCAAAGTTTGATTATAAAAATAATTATCGACGTGAAAAAGGAGAAGCAACTTTTTTAAAACTTCATGAAATTACTAGTCAAACAATGGAAAATAACTGTACGATACAAGGATATGTTTTTAAAACAGAACTTATTAAAACAAGAGCAGGGAAACATATTCAAACCTTATGGATAACAGATTATACAGATTCCATTATGGTAAAACGTTTTGAAAATAATACAAATAATAATATTGATGATATTAAAATATTAGATAAAGGAAAAGTATGGATCAAAGCTACTGGTGAAATTCGCTTAGACAATTACGCAAGAGAGACTGTCATGATGGCACGTTCTATTGAGATTGTTAAAGAACCTGCTTCAAAACAAGATAATGCGAAAGAAAAACGTGTAGAATTACATACACATTCGAAAATGTCTGCTATGGATGGTATTGGTAATATTTCTGATTATATCAATCAAGTTGCCAAATGGGGGCATAAAGCGATTGCAGTCACAGATCATGGAAATGTTCAATCTTTTCCAGAAGCTCAAATCGCAAGTTTAAAAGCAGGTATTAAAATGATTTATGGGGTTGAATTAAATATGATTGAACCTTATTTCAATATCGTTTTTAATGAAAAAGACATGTCTATCGAAGATGCAACTTATGTTTCTTTCGACTTAGAAACAACAGGATTTTCCGTGATTCATGATGGTATTACTGAATTTGGTGCGGTAAAAATAAAAAATGGAGAAGTTATTGATCGACTTCAAAGCTTTATACATCCAGGTAAATCGATTGGAACAAGAGTTTCACAACTGACAAGTATTACCAATGAAATGGTTGCTAATGCGCCTTCAATTAAAGATTTTTTACCAAAGATTTTAGAATTCTTCAAAGATTCAATTCTTGTGGCCCATAATGCAAAATTCGATATTGGTTTTTTAAATGAAAGTTTAAAAAGATTAGGTCAAGAACCTATTCAAAATCCAGTTATTGATTCTTTGGCGCTTGCTCGTGCAATCATGAAGCCAATGAAGTCTTATCGCTTAGGAAATGTTTGTCGTGTTTATCGTGTAAATTATGATGATGAAGTAGCCCATCGTGCCGACTATGATGCGGAAGTATTAGGTTCTGTGTTTACGACAATGCTTCATTCTATCATGCAAAATGGTTACTATAATTTACTTGATTTAAATAAATTACAAAAAGACGATGCTTATAAAATCGTTTTCCCATATCATATGACAGCTCTTGCTTTAAATAAAGAAGGTCTTAAAAATATGTTTAAGATCGTATCAGAAGCCAATACAACTTATTTCCATGATGGCTCACGTATCCCTAAAGAAAGACTTGAATACTATCGAAAAGGATTACTTTTTGGAACAAGCTGTTACCGTTCAGATGTTTTTGAAGCGGCTTTGAATTCTTCTGATGAAAAATTAGAAGAACTCTTAAAGTTTTATGATTATGTAGAAATTCAACCTTTTGACGATTACTATCATTTGATTGATCGAGGACAAATTGAATCAAAAGAAGATTTAATTATTTCAATTAAAAGATTGATTACAGCTGCTAAAAAACTCGATAAAATTATTGTGGCTACAGGGGATGTTCATTTCTTAAATGAAAAAGATAAAATCTATCGAGATGTTTTTATTTCTCAACCAAAAATTGGTATTGGACATCGTGCGCATCCTTTATGTGACCGTAAAAATCCACGTGCTTTTACACCATCACAATATTTAAGAACAACAGATGAAATGTTGAAATGTTATGATTATTTAACATCTGAAGAATGTTACGAATATGTTGTTACAAACACAAATAAAATTGCAGATATGGTAGAAGAAATTCGACCAATTCATGATAAATTATTTACACCAACAATCGATAATGCAGATGAAAATCTAACAAAAATTTGTTATGATACAGCGCATCGTCTTTATGGTGAACAATTACCTGAAATTGTAGAAAAACGATTAGAAAAAGAATTAAGTAATATTATTAAACATGGATTTGGGGTTATTTATTATATCTCTCACTTGTTAGTAAAAAAATCCAACGATGATGGATACCTTGTAGGATCTCGTGGTTCTGTAGGTTCATCCTTTGTTGCGACAATGTCAGGAATTACAGAAGTTAATCCATTACCACCGCATTATTTATGTTTACATTGTAGCCATAGTGAATTCTTAGAAGAAGGCGTGGCCGCTGATGGGTATGATCTTCCAGATAAGATCTGTCCTGTTTGTGGAAAGCCAATGAAAGGGGAAGGACACAATATTCCATTTGAAACCTTCCTAGGATTCAATGCCGATAAAGTACCTGATATCGACTTAAACTTCTCGGGAGCTTATCAAGCCAATGCTCATGCTTTTACTAAAACGATTTTTGGTGAAGACCATGTCTTTAGAGCGGGGACTATTTCAACCGTTGCGGAAAAAACAGCTTATGGTTATGCCAAAGGTTATGCTGAAACACTTGGTGTTGAAAATGAAATGCGAAGTGCAGAATTAGAAAGAATTGCTCGTGGTTGTGGTGGTGTTAAACGTACAACAGGACAACATCCAGGTGGTATCATTGTTATCCCTAGAGATTATGATGTTTTTGATTTTACACCTTATCAATATCCTGCGGATGATTTATCAGCTGAATGGCGTACGACTCACTTCGACTTCCATGCAATTCATGATAACGTCTTAAAATTTGATATTTTAGGACACGTTGATCCGACTGTTATTCGTATGTTACAAGATTTAACAGGTGTGGATCCTAAAACAATTCCTACAAATGATACAAAAGTGATGTCACTTTTTACAACGAGTGAAGCTTTAGGTATTGATTTATCTTATATTAATTGTAAAAGTGGAGCGTTAGGTTTACCCGAATTTGGTACAACCTTTGTGCGAGGAATGCTTGATCAAACACGACCAACAACTTTTAATGATTTAGTTATTATTTCAGGATTATCTCATGGAACGGATGTTTATCTTGGAAATGCAGAAACACTCATTAAAAATGGAACTTGTACCTTAAAAGAAGTTATTGGATGTCGTGATGATATTATGGTTTATTTAATTGAAAAAGGACTGCCAAATAAAGATGCCTTCGATATTATGGAATGTGTTCGTAAAGGAAAATCGCCAGCAGTTTTTCCTGAAAAGAAATATGAAGAATTAATGAAAAAATATAATGTGCCTCAATGGTATATTGATTCATGTAAAAAAATCAAGTACATGTTCCCTAAAGCCCATGCCGTCGCTTATGTACTTTCAGCGATTCGTGTGGCTTGGTGGAAACTTTATTATCCAAGAGAATATTATGCTGTTTATTTTTCAACGCGTTGTGATTTCTTTGATATTGATACGCTTGTTGCTGGAAAAGATGCAATTCTTGCAAGACGTAAAGAAATTGAAATGTTAAGAGAAAATAGACAATCTTCAAATAAAGATGAAGGATTATGGGATGTTTTTGAAATTGCTTTAGAAATGATTGATCGTGGGTTCCACTTCAGTCCATTAAACTTAGAAAAATCGGATGCAAGTAATTTTATCTTGGACCCTGATGATCCAAGTGGTTTATTACCACCATTTAGCTCTGTTGATTCACTAGGTGAGTCTGTAGCTAAAACAGTTATTGAAGCAAGAGAAAGAGGACCGTTCTTATCGAAAGAAGATGTGATTAAACGTACAAAATTAAATAACTCTCATATTAAACAACTGACAAAAATGGGAGTCTTTAATGGAATGCAAGAAGAAAATCAATTATCACTTTTCTAGTGACTTGATTATCTATTCAGTTTATGCTATATTATTTATAGTTTCATAGATAGAAACGAGTGGGGGAACCCACTCTTTATTATTGAATGGGGTGAAAAAATGGAATTATTAGAAAGTATTAAAAATATGGTATTACCTTTTATTGAACAACATGATTGTTACTTAGATGACATTGAGTATGTCAAAGATGGTAATGATATGTATTTACGTATTTATATTGAAAAGAATGAAGGTTATTTAGATATGGATACATGTGTTGCTGTAAGTGAATTAATTAGTGATAAATTGGATGAAGTTGATCCAATAAAAGAAGAATACATTTTAGAAGTTTCTTCACCAGGTATTGAAAAGCCTTTAAAAACATTTGAACAAGTAGAAAAATCGATTGGGGAATATGTTTATGCAAAATTTAAAAACCCTAAATCTGGTTTACATGAAGTAGAAGGATATTTAAAGTCAATCGAAGATCAACAATTAGAATTTGAATATCTTGTTAAAAACATTAAGAAAAAGATTGTTGTTGATTATGATAATATTCAATTTATTAGATTAGCTGTAAAGTTTTAGGAGGAATTAAAAGTGGCTAGTAAAAAATTTATGGATGCATTAAATCTTTTATGTGAAGAAAAAGGGATTGAAAAAGATGTTTTCTTAGAAATGCTTAAAGAATCAATTGCGAAAGCATATAAGAAAAACTATATGATTCCTGAAGCAAATGTACGTGTTGAAATCAATGGAAAAACAGGAAAATTTAGATTGTTTGAAATTAGAACAGTTGTTGATGATTTAGAAGATGAAGATTTAGAAGTTTCATTAGATGAAGCAAGAGAAATCAATGAGAATTACCAAGTTGGTGATATTATTGAAACAGAAGCTGATGTAGATCATATTGGACGTTTAGCAGCAATTCAAACAAAACAATTATTCAGACAAAAAATACGAGAAACTGAAAAAGAAACATTATATAATGAATTTGCAGATAAAAAAGATGATATCATTACTGGTATCGTTGATCGTGTTGAACCTAAATTTGCCATCGTTAATATTGGAAAAACAGGAGCTTTCTTAGGATTAAACCAACAAATTCCAGGTGAAACATTACGTGAAGGACAACATGTTAAAGTTTATGTAAGTGATGTTGATCGTGGAACTAAAGGAACACACATTGTTGTAAGTAGAACAGAACCTCAATTTGTTAGAAGATTATTTGAATTAGAAGTACCTGAAGTATTCGATGGTACTGTTGAAATTAAATCTGTTTCTCGTGAACCAGGAGAAAGAAGTAAAGTTGCTGTTTATACAGCTGTTGAGGGATTAGATCCAATTGGGTCATGTGTTGGACCTAAAGGATCACGTGTTAAAAATGTGGTTGATGAATTAAATGGAGAAATGATTGACATTATTGAATGGTCAAATGACCCAGTTGTTTATATTTCTCATGCTTTATCACCATCAGATGTTTTAACAGTTTCTGTAAATGAAGAAGCGCATAGTGCTTTAGTTATCGTTCCTGATGATCAACTTTCATTAGCTATCGGTAAACGTGGACAAAATGCAAGACTTGCTGTAAGACTTACTGGATGGAAAATTGATATTAAATCATTATCAGAAGCAAAAGAACTTGGTTTAATGGATGTCATTGCACAAAAAGAAGAATCACCTGTTGATGATGATTTCCAAGATGAATTTGCTCAAGAAATGTTAAATAATGAAGAAGTTGTTGAAGAAGCTGTAGAAGAACCTGTTGTTGAACAACAAGCAGACGTTAAAGAAGTTGTTGAAGATGATTACGATGAAGATTTTGAAGACTTCGAAGATGATGATTACAGCAAATATGATGAAGATATCGACTATGATGAATATGACAAATATTATGATGAAGATTAAGGTGGGTTTCTATGAAAAAAATACCGCTTAGAAAATGTCTTGCAACAAATGAACAATTACCAAAAAAAGAATTAATTCGTGTTGTAAGAAATAAAGAAGGTCAAGTTTTTGTTGATCCAACTGGAAAAATGAATGGACGTGGCGCTTATCTTAAAAAAAGTATTGAAGCAATTGAAATTGCTAAAAAGAAAAAGCTTTTAAGTCGTTCGTTAGAAGTTGAAATTCCTGATGAAATATTTGAGGAGTTGAAATCTTATTGTGATTAATAAAAACTATTTAAATATGTTAGGTCTTGCAAATGCAGCAAGAGCGCTTGTAAATGGAGAAACTTTAATTAAAAGTATTTCTGCTAATAAAGTTGAACTTGTTTTAATTGCAAATGATGCAAGTGATAACACAAAAAAGAAAATTACAGATAAATGTCAATTTTATCATGTTGATTATTTTATAGTTGATGATATTGAAACAATTTCAAAAGCAATCGGTAAACATAATCGTGTTGCTGTAGGTATTACAAATCAAGGATTTGCAAAAAAAATTAAAGAAATGATAGGAGGTTGATTTTATGGCAAAACAAAATAAAAAGAAAAAAGGTGCACCAAAGAAAAAACAATTACAATCCAACTTTCCTACTAAAAAAGAAACAGTAGAAGTAAAAGATGGTGTAATTTCTTATGAAGAAGGAATTACAGTTGGTGAACTTGCAGAAAAATTAGGACAAACCCCTGCAAATGTTATTAAAGTGTTATTTTTATTAGGTACAATGGTAACAATAAATTCGGCATTAAATGATGAACAAGTAGAACTTATTTGTTTAGAATATGGTTGTGAATGTGAAAAACATATTCCTGTAGATGAAATCAATTTTGAAAATATTGAAGTAGTTGATGATGAAAAAGATTTACAACCACGTTGTCCTGTTGTTACAATCATGGGACATGTCGATCATGGGAAAACAACTTTATTAGATACAATTCGTAAATCAGCAGTTGTTGATGGTGAATTTGGTGGAATTACGCAACATATTGGAGCTTATCAAGTAGAAGTCAATGGTAAAAAAGTAACTTTCTTAGATACTCCAGGTCACGAAGCCTTCACTGCCATGAGAGCACGTGGAGCTCAAGTAACAGATATTGTTATTATTGTTGTTGCTGCTGATGATGGAGTTATGCCTCAAACAAAAGAAGCTATTGATCATGCCAAAGCAGCAGGAGTACCAATTGTTGTTGCAATCAATAAAATTGATAAAGAAGGTGCTGATCCAGAAAGAATTAAAGCAGAAATGGCTGAAGAAGGATTATTACCAGAAGAATGGGGTGGAGATACAGTTTATTGTGAAATCTCTGCGAAAAAGAAAATTGGTATTGAAGAACTATTAGAAACATTAACAGTTGTTGCTGAATTAGCTGACTTAAAAGCTAATCCAAATAGATATGCTTATGGTAGTGTTGTTGAAGGTAAATTAGACAAAGGACGTGGTGCTGTTGCAACTTTATTAGTTGAAAATGGTACATTAAGAGCAAGTGATCCAATCGTTGTTGGAGCTGCATTTGGTCGTGTACGTCAAATGTTAGATGATAAAGGACGTGTTATCAAAGAAGCTTTACCTGGTACACCAGTAGAAATTACAGGATTAAATGAAGTTCCTGTTGCCGGTGATAAATTTATGGTCTTTGAATCTGAAAAACAAGCACGTAGTGTTGGTGAAACACGTATGAAAGCTAAGATTGAAAAGGATCGTAATTCAGGAGCTGCTTTATCACTAGATGATTTATATTCACAAATAAAAGAAGGTCAAATTATTGATTTAAATATTATCGTTAAAGCTGATGTACAAGGTACGGCAGAAGCAGTTAAAGCATCCTTAGAAAAAATTGATGTTGATGGTGTACGTGTAAATGTAATCCGTTCAACAGTTGGAGCAATCTCTGAATCAGATGTTATTCTTGCAAGTGCTTCACAAGCAATTATTTACGGATTCAATGTAAGACCTGATGCAAAAGTAAGAAGTAAAGCAGAAGAAGAAAATGTTGAAATTCGTTTACACAATGTCATCTATAAGATGGTAGAAGAAATTGAAACTGCTATGAAAGGTATGCTTGCTCCAGAATATCATGAAGTCGTTACTGGACAAGCTGAAATCCGTCAAGTAATCAAAGCAAGTAAAATAGGTAATATCGCAGGATGTTATGTAACCGATGGTTCTATTAAAAGAAATAGCGGTATCCGTTTAATTCGTGATGGTATCGTTGTATATGAAGGAAAACTTGCTTCACTTAGACGTTTTAAAGATGATGTTAAAGAAGTTAACTCTGGTTTTGAGTGTGGTTTAAATATTGAAAACTACAATGATATCAAAGAAGGAGATATCATTGAAGGATATGTTATGGAAGAAGTAGAAAAGAAATAGGAGCGAATGATTTATGTCATTAAAAACAGAAAGAATTAATGCTCAAATTCTAAGAGAAGTTTCATTGATCTTACAAAACGAAGTAAGAGATCGTGATTTACGTTTATGTACAATTACAGCGGTTGAAACCACAAATGATTTATCTATTTCCAAAATTTATGTTACTTTTTTAGGAAAAAATTATAATCAAGAAAAAGGAATGGAAGCTTTAGAAAGATCAAAAGGATTTATTCGTAACCTTTTAGCAAAAAAACTAAAAATTAGAAAATGTCCAGAATTGCATTTTGTATTAGATACTTCTTTAGAATATGGAAATAAAATTGAAAGTATTATTAATTCATTACATGAAAAAGACAATTAATGTCTTTTTCTTTTTTTATTAAAATTAATCTATGCTATAATGTTTATATAGACAAGGAGGATTATCATGGTAGAATTATCAAACCAATATTTAACAGTAAACTTACACCCAAAAGGAGCAGAAATTATTTCTATTGTTGGAAATCAAGATCATATTAACTATATGTGGAAAAGAGATGCTTGCCAATGGGCCAACAGTGCACCTATTTTATTTCCAATTGTAGGAGCTATTAAAAATGATACATGCCGTATTGATGGAAAAGAATATCATATGACACAACATGGATTTGCCCGTCATAATGAATTTGAAATTAAAAATCAAAGTCAAACTGAAGTAACATTTACACTTGTATCAAATGCTGAAATTATTAAACAATATCCATTTTTATTTGAACTTAATGTGACTTATAAATTAGTAGAAAATACATTAACTTGTTTTATTAATGTAAAAAATAAAGATCATCAAACAATTTATTTCCAAGTGGGTGGACATCCTGCTTTTGCTTGCCCCTTTATGGAAAATGAGTCAAGTAATGATTATTACGTAGAATTTTCTGAATATGAAACACGTAATCAAAAAGTAATTGATGTGGCTAAAAGAGGAATGTCACATGTACAATTACCATTCTTTGATCATGAAAAGAGATTTTTTGTAAGACAACAACTATTTAATAATGATGCTATTGTTATTAAAGATTTTAAATCAGAAAATATTTCAATCAAATCATTAAATCATCAAAAATCAATTGTTTTCCATATGCAAGGATTTGATCATGTAGGTTTATGGACAGCAAAACATGTCGGTGGTTTACTTGCTATTGAACCATGGGTTGGACATGCAGATTATGTTGATTTTGATGGAGAATTTAAAGAAAAAGAAAGCTGTGTAGCTTTAGATACTGATAAAGAATTTAATGTTCAATTTGCTGTTGAAATCAATCAATAGTTGACAATTTTTTTAAATGATTTTTGTTAAAATCATTTTATGAAAATAAAAATAATTGAATGTAGTCACGAATTGGACTTGCAAGATGAAATCAATGATTTTTTAGAAAAAGGAAAACGAATTATTGACATGAAGTACCAAGTAGCAATGTGTTTTTCGGCAGAACTGGAATATTCTTTTAGTTGTTTTATCCTTTATGAAGATTAAAAAGTATAAAAAAAAGAAAATGGTTTAAACTCAATTATGGAGGTGAAATCATGGCAAAGGATGTAAGATGTTCTGTTACAACATGTGCTTATCATGATCAAAATGATTGCTGTAAAGCAAATGAAATTCGTGTTTCAAAATGTAATTGTAGTTCGCCTTGTGAAGAACAAGAAACAGAATGTGGAACTTTTAAATTAAAATAGGAAATTTCCTATTTTAATTTTTTTTTACAAGTTTGATATGCTATAATGGAGTGGGTGATTATATATGAAAAGGTTTTTTGTTTTTTTGATACTATTTTTAATATTAACTGGTTGTCAAAATACACAAAATCAAGATACTGTTTCAAAACAGTTATATAATCAATACCGCCAATATTATCAATTAGTAACATCATCTCATACTTTCCAAACAGAATGTGAGGAATGTTCAATTCAATTGGTTGTTAATAAAACATCGAATGATCAAATTCGTTATGATGTTATTATTAATGATCCACAAATAGAAATGGATAATATTAAAGCAATTGCATATGTAGATAAAAAGAATAAAGATATACCAAGTATTGGTTTATTAGAAGAAAATTCTTTTTCTTTAAAACCAAATTATGTAAATAAAAAAGAAGGATTTTATAAAGGAATTAATTTGTCAGGTCTAACAACCAAAACAGAGTTTAAAGTAAAAATCTATTTTACATATGAAAATAACGGAATACTAGAAGAAAGGTATGTAATATTAAATGGCAATGCGTCTTGATAAGCTTTTAGCTCATTATGGTATTGGAACAAGAAAAGAAGTTAAAACATATATAAGAAAAGGGTATGTTCAAGTCAATGGACAAATCATTAAAAAGGATGATTTTAAAGTGGATTATGAAAAGGATCAAATTCTTTTTGATGGACAATCTATAAATTATAAGCCTTATGTTTATCTTATGCTTAATAAACCTTCAGGTTATGTTTCTGCAACAAAAGATAATGTACATCCAACAGTTGTTGATTTAATAAAAGGTTATCATCAATATGATCTTTTTCCTGTAGGTAGACTTGATTTAGATACAGAAGGATTGTTATTACTTACAAATGATGGTGATTTTGCGCATAAGTTGTTAGCACCAAGCAGACACCATTCTAAATTATATTATGCAAAAGTCGACGGTATTATGAATCAAGAGGATGTACTTGAATTTGAAAAAGGAATGATGATTGATCATTATCAATGTCAAAGTTCACATTTAACAATCTTAAATACAAATGAAAATACATGTGAAGTTTTGATTGAAATTTTTGAAGGAAAATTCCACCAAGTAAAAAAGATGGTGGAAAAAGTAGGAAAGAAAGTAACTTATTTAAAAAGAATACAAATGAGAAATTTGAAATTAGATGAGAATTTAAAGCTTGGTGAATATCGCGAACTAAGTGAAGAAGAACTCAATGATTTAATGAATGATTTATAAGGAGGATTTTTTGTGAGATTAAGAAACAACCCAAAGGCTTATGATATTATGGAAGAAAATGCGGATTTTGTTATTTTGGATCCTGAATCTCATAAGGGTAAATATCACCAATTATTTAAAGAAAATAAACCTGTGTTTGTTGAAATTGGAATGGGGAAAGGTGATTTTATTTATCAAAATGCTTTAAAGCATCCAGAAAATAATTATATTGGAATTGAAAAGTTTCCCAGCGTTTTAGCGGCAGCTATTAATAAAATAAACAAACAGGAAAAATTAGATAATTTAAAATTGATGCATTATGATGCATTAGAATTATTAAATGTTTTTGAAAAAGGAGAAATTGATCACTTATTTTTAAATTTTAGTGATCCATGGCCTAAAAAAAGACATGCTAAAAGACGTTTAACATCTCCTGATTTTTTAAATGTTTATCGTCAATTATTAAAAAAAGATGGTTTAATTGAATTTAAAACAGATAATAGAGGATTATTTGAATATTCATTACAATCTGTTACAGAAAATCATTATCATCTTGATTACGTGAGTTTAGATTTACATAATTCGCCTGAAGCTGAAGGTAATATTATGACTGAATATGAAAGAAAGTTTTCAGTGAATGGGCCTATTTATAAAATGATTTTAAGTGATACAATGGAGAAGAATAATGGATAAATTTATTGAAATAAAAACAGTAGATGATTATAAAAAAGCAATTCAAAATAAATCGATTTTATTGTTTACAGCGAATTGGTGTCCAGATTGTATGTTTATTAAACCATTTATTGGCGAAATCGTTGAACAATATCAAGATTATATCTTTTATAGTGTTAACCGAGATGAAATGCTTGAATTATGTCAAGAGTTGGATATCTTAGGAATTCCTTCTTTTATAGCGTTTGATCAAGGAAAAGAAATTGGGCGTTTTGTAAGTAAATTAAGAAAGACAAAAGAAGAAATTATTGATTTTATTGATTCATTATCATAAGAAAGGAAGTCTAGTTATGTTTAAAAATTTTTTTAAAAAAGCAAATGATGAAGATATCTTTGAAACTGTAGATCCCATCGTAGAGCAAAGAAGAAATGAAAAATTCTCAAAACCATTAATTTATGATGAAGAATTTAAAAAAGAACAAGAAGCAAACAAAAAGAAAGTAGAAGCTTCAAAAAAGGAAAAAGCCAAAGAAGTTCCAAAAAAAAATATAAAACAAACAGCACCTAAAGTTGAAGAACCTGTTTCTAAAAAAGGATATGAAATGATTGATATTATTTCACCTATGTTTGGAATGAAAGAAGAAAAAGTTGAAACAGAAAAGGTAAATAAAAAGCCCTCTGTAAAAAAATCAAAGAAAAAAGATAATTCACTTATTCAAGTTATTTCACCGTATTATGGAAATTTTGAAGAAAAGGTTGTAGAAGAAGAAAGCGAAGCAATCTTAACTTCAGCAAATGAGGAAACAGAAGAAACTGTTGAAAATATTAAAGAAAGTGAAACTACAGAAACAGTTGAAGATGAAGAAGAAAAACTTCCAACTGTGGAAGATAATTTAAGAAATATTGCAAACATCGTAAAAGAAGAACAAGATCAATTAAAAATCATTGAAGAAAGAACAGGTGAATTTAAACTAGATTTTGGTGCAAATAAAGATGAAGAAAAAACAACATTAATTGATGAAATCGATGATAATATGTCTTTAGATGAATTAATGAGTTTATATGAAAAGAAGTTTAAGGATTAGGTTATGATTAAAGGTATTGGTGTAGATATTTGTGATTTAAGAAGATTAACATCATTAGATAGCCTTGCTAAAAAAATTCTTCATGAAGAAGAACTAAAAATCTTTTGTCAAAAGAAAAATGAAAAAGCAAAAAGAGAATTTTTAGGTGGTCGCTTTGCAGTGAAGGAAGCGTATATAAAGGCATGTGGTCCTGCATCTTTAAAAGAAATTTGTTGTTTAAATGATCAACAGGGATGTCCTTATTTATTAAACAGGAATGGACATGTTTCTATTTCTCATGAAAATAATTATGCAGTAGCATTCGTAGTGGTAGAAGAGTAATCTTCTACCATTTATGCATTTAAATAGGCTATTTAGCGGTTTTATGATGATACAGGAATTGAATTTATTTACGATGTTATTTAAGGAGGAAAGTAAATGTTAAATTCAATTTCAGTAGTAGGAAGAATCGTTAAAAGTGTTTATCATGTTCATGATAAAGCCTTTATCGATATTGAGGTTAAAAAGCCATTTCCTTTGGAAATAGGTTATGAATCGTGGGATGTTTTTTCAGTTCAATTGTGGAAAGGACTTGAGGGAATGATGGAGGATGTAGGTGAGATTGGCATGTTTCTTGCTATTAGAGGAAGACTTGTTGTTAATACAGAAAACGATAAACATTCAATGATAAAAAATACGGTTATTTACGCTGAACTTATAGAAACTTTGAATAAATATTTTTATAAATAAATTACTAAAGTGAAAAGTTAAATTTCACTTTAAAAAATGAAAAAATAAAAGTATAATTTAGTCTTTCATAAAGTAGAAATTATAAGGATATTAGGAGCTTTTCCTGATATTCTTTTTATTTTATAGGTTGAATTAAGTTCTTCAAATGTAAAAAAATAATGAGATTAGTGAAACTGAGACTATTTTAGAGCACATTAAAGCTATGAAATTTCTCCATTTTTTTGATGAGATTTGCTTTTTCTTGACAGTTCAATCCAAGTTTTTTCAAATCTGTTTCTTTAAGACAAATATAACAGATTTCCTTATGGTTGTTTTCTAAGCTTCCTTTTTGACCGGAGGCCATAGGATCACAATAGAAGACACGAGTTCTTCTTGAATCGTCTTCTCTTATTTTGTTTTGATTCTCAAATCAACATCAAGAAAGCCAAATTCTCTAAAGACACTATCTTCAATGTAGTTATAGAGATTTTTTTCTGAAATGTTCAATTCGGGATGATTTGTAATGACCTGATAGGAAGACTGTCCGGCCTTGATGAGAGGGATAACAACATTTGCTAAAGATTTAAGTTCCTCGTAGGTCATATTGATACCAATTCTAGAATCAACAAGTTCTTTTCTATATTCTTTATGGGCTAAATCGGTAGAATATTTAAACTTGTCAAGGCAGCAATGGTTATATTTGGAACAGCCATTGCAGGCACCAGGAGATCTGTCTCTGCAATTGTATTTAAAGGGTTTAAAATTAGGACAACCGGAACATGCGTGATTGTGAGAACATTCCTCCTTATTGGCACATGCAAGATTATAAGAAGATTAGTAAGTTTGAAATATGCGGGATTTGATTTCTTTGCCAAAGGTCAAAGCGATAGCGGCTTTAGTAGAACCGTTTTCGATACTTTTTTCAATGATGATTCTGTCTTGAACAGTAAGATGTAAATTTTTATTGTTAGTAGACATAGTGATCGACCTTTCATGAAAGAAACATATATCATAATAATTATACAAGAGAAAGAGTAAATTCCACTAGAAGTTTGTGAAAGACTAAAATCAACTTAGACATATCTAAAGTGGAATTTAATTTTTCACTTTAAAAAATTAATTAGTATACTAAATATATTGACATTAATTAGTGCACTAACTATAATGTTTAGTATACTAACTAATAAAAGGAGGTGTCCTATGGATCCATTGGAATTTGAAGATATTAAAGAAATCTTTCTACAATTTAAATCTCTTCATAAAATTATTCATGAACTTACGAGTAAAAAAAGTAGCATAGAAGGCTTATCAGCTGATCAATGTTATTTGTTAGCTCTTATTGATCGTTTTGATCATCCAAATCAAAAAATACTTGCTGAACGTTTGAAAATTACACCAGCAACGTTATCAGTAAGGTTACAACGTTTAGAAAAAGCAGGTTTTATTGAAAAAGTTGTAAGTAGACATGATAAAAGAAATGTCACATTACATATTACGGAAAAGGGAAACAAAGAAATTAAAAGTTGTAAAAATGATATGAAAATATTTACAACACGCTTATTTGAAGGAATAAATAAAGAAGATTTAGATAGAATGAAAGCGTATTGTCAAATCTTTGAAAAGAATATTCTTTTGATGAAGGAGGAATTAGATGTTCAAGATTAAAGGATATTTAAAGAAATTCTGGTACTTGATCTTAGCTTGTATTTGTTTATTGTTTGTACAAGCACAAACAGAATTAACTTTACCCGATTATATGAGTGATATTGTTTCAGTAGGAATTCAAGCGGGAGGATTTGCTTCACCTGTTTCAGATGTCTTATCAGAAGAAACATATCAACATTTATTATTGTTTGTTGATCAAAAAGATCAAAAGACAGTAAAAAACGATTATAAGAAAATCAATAAAGTAGATCAAGAGATGCTTGATACTTTTCCTAAAGCAAAAGGAAAAACAGTATATCAATTAAAAGATTTATCAAGTGATGAAGAAAGTAAGTTAGAAAATATTTTAATGAAACCGATGTTGCTTATTACTTCTCTTGATAGTATGGATACTTCTAGTAAAGAATATCAAGAAAAATTCGGTCAATTACCGCCAAATATGACGGTTTATGATGCTATTTCTTTTATGGATGAAAGTCAAAAAGCAAAGATGTTTGAAGACATTGATAAAAAGACGGATACCATGGGAGAAAGCACTTTGAAAATTGCCGCTGGTAATGGTGTTAAAGCGGAATATAAAAAATTAGGTGCAGATATTGATAAAGTTCAAACGGATTATATTTTAAAAACAGGTTTGAAGATGTTGGGAATTGCTTTAATTGGCACACTTGCTGCGATTTCAGTTGCATTCTTTGCGACAAAAGTTGGGGCTGGAGTTGCTCGTGCTTTAAGAAAAGATGTCTTTGAAAAAGTTGAAAGTTTTTCCAATGAAGAATTCAATCATTTTTCTACAGCTTCATTAATTACACGTACAACAAATGATATTACCCAAGTACAAAATGTAACAATGATGCTTTTACGTATTGTTTGTTTTGCTCCAATTATCGGAATTGGTGCTTTAATTAAAGTTTTAACAGATTCACCTTCAATGGCTTGGATTATTGCAGTTGTTATTCTTGTTATTTTTGGAGTCATGGCTGTTGCTTTTGCTGTAGTTATGCCAAAATTCAAAATTATTCAAAATTTAATTGACCGTTTAAATTTAACAATGCGTGAAAATTTATCGGGAATGCTTGTTATTCGTGCTTTTGGTAATGAAAAACATAGTGAAGATCGTTTTGATAAAGCCAATAAAGATGTCACAAATTTAAACTTATTTGTTAATAGATCAATGGCTTCAATTATGCCAATTATGATGTTTATCTTTAATGTAGTTACTTTAGTGATTGTCTATTATGGTTCTAAACAAATTGATTTAGGAAACTTAGCAATTGGACAAATGATGGCTTTTATGCAATACGCAATGCAAATTATTATGTCCTTTTTAATGATTGCAATGATTGCTATCATGTTACCTCGTGCCAGTGTTGCTGCTAATCGTGTTTATGAAATTATTGAAACTAAACCGACAATTCAAGATCCTACAAATCCAATTGCTTTAGATGAAAGTAAAAAAGGACTTGTTGAATTTAATCATGTTTCTTTTGCATATCCAGGAGCAAATGAACCGGTGTTAAAAGATATTGATTTTGTCGCTAAACCAGGACAAACAACAGCATTTATCGGTTCAACGGGTTCAGGAAAATCAACGCTTATTAATTTAGTTCCTCGTTTTTATGAAGTTAGTAAAGGAAGTATTAAAGTTAGTGGTGTTGATGTTCGTGATATGACACAACATGAATTACGTAATCATATTGGACTTGTTCCTCAAAAAGGAAATTTATTTTCAGGAACAATTCGTTCTAATTTAAAATATGGTGCACCAGAGGCAACGGATGAAGAATTAGAAGAAGTCATTCGTATTGCTCAAGCAAAAGAATTTATTGATCAAAAAGAAGAAGGCTTAGATACGGAAATTTCACAAGGTGGTACAAATGTTTCAGGGGGTCAAAAACAAAGACTTGCGATTGCTCGTGCTATTGCGAAAAATCCAGATATTTATATTTTTGATGATAGTTTTTCAGCACTTGATTTCAAAACGGATGCCAAACTTCGTCAAGAATTAAATCAGCTAGTGAAAAAGACACAAAGTACAGTTTTATTAGTAGGACAACGTATTGCTTCTATTATGGATGCAGATCAAATCATTGTCCTTGATGAAGGTCAAATTGTTGGTAAAGGAACACATGATGAATTAATGGAATCATGTCAAGTTTATCAAGAAATTGCTTATTCTCAATTATCTAAGGAGGAACTAAGTCATGAGTAATGAAAGAAGAAGACAAGGGCCTCGTGGACCAATGGGTCATGGAATGAGAGGTAATGGTGAAAAAGCCAAGAATTTTAAAGGAACATTAAAAAAATTATTTGTTTATTTAAAACCTTATTATTTTAAATTAGCGGTTGTTATTATTTTTGCGGTAGGGTCAACGATTTTTACGATTGTAGGACCAAAGATTCTTGCTAAAGCAACAGATAAATTATCTGAAGGAATTATGGCAAAGGTAAGTAATACAGGAGGAATTGATTTTGATTATATTGGTATGATCTGTTTGATTCTTGTTGGTTTTTATCTTGTCAGTGCACTTTTTAGTTTTATTCAAGGATTTATTACATCTTCGATTTCACAAAAAGTTGCTTATGATTTAAGAAGCTCTTTATCTAAGAAGATGTCAAGAATGCCTTTAAGTTATTTTGATAGACATTCTAGTGGAGACACTTTAAGTAGGGTAACCAATGATATTGATACAATTGCTCAATCACTCAATCAAAGTTTATCGCAAGTGATTACCTCTTCTGTTACAGTTGTTGGAATCTTTATTATGATGCTTACCATCTCTGTAAAGATGACATTGATTGCTGTACTTGTTTTACCACTTTCCATGTTACTTATTATGTTTGTTATGAAACATTCTCAAAAGTATTTTAGTAGACAACAAAAAAGTTTAGGGGATGTCAATGGACATATTGAAGAAATGTATGGTGCTCATGATGTTGTCAAAGCATTTAATGGTGAAGAAGATTCTGTTAAAACTTTTAATGAATATAATGATGCGCTTTATGATTCAGCATGGAAATCTCAATTTTTATCAGGTTTAATGCAACCTTTAAGTAACTTTGTAGGAAACTTAGGATATGTAAGTGTTTGTTTATTAGGTGGTTTTTTAGCAGGGGGTAATACGATTACGATTGGTGATATTCAAGCATTTATCCAATATGTACGCCAATTCAATCAACCTATTGCTCAACTTGCTCAAACAATGAATATGTTACAAAGTACAGCAGCGGCAGCTGAACGTGTGTTTGAATTTTTAGAGGAAGAAGAATTAGAAACTGAAACAGTTAAAATTGAAACAAATGAAGTTGAAAAATTACATGGTTCAGTTACTTTTGATCAAGTAAACTTTGGTTATCTTCCAGAAAAAACAATTATTCATGATTTTAATATGCATGTTCATGCTGGGCAAACGGTGGCTATTGTTGGTCCAACCGGTGCAGGAAAAACAACGATTGTTAAATTGTTAATGCGTTTTTATGAATTAAATAAAGGATCTATTATGATTGATAGTCATGATATTAAAGATTTTTCAAGGCATGATTTAAGAAGCTTATTTGGAATGGTTTTACAAGACACATGGCTTTTTAACGGAACAATTAAAGAAAACTTAATGTATGGTAAACTAGATGCTAGTGATGAAGAAATAAGAAATGCTTGTGAAATGGCGTATGTAGATCACTTTGTCAATACTTTAGAAAATGGATATGATACGATTCTTGATGAAGAAACTTCAAATATTTCACAAGGTCAAAAACAATTATTGACAATTGCTAGAGCGTTTCTAAAAGATCCTAAAATTCTTATTTTAGATGAAGCAACATCTTCGGTTGATACTCGTACAGAAGTTCTTATACAAAAAGGTATGGAAAAATTAATGGAAGGGCGTACAAGTTTTGTTATTGCACATCGTTTATCAACAATTCGTGATGCCAATACAATCATTGTCATGAAGGATGGCGATATTGTAGAAATTGGTAATCATGATGAATTGTTAGAAAAAGGTGGTTTCTATGCTTCACTTTATCAATCACAATTTGAAGGTAGCGAAATTTAGAAGCAAAGAAATTTGCTTCTTTTTCTTTTCAAAACATGTTGATATATGGTATAGTACAAGCCGAGGGGATGATGTTATGGTGAAAAGAAAACCACAATATGTCAAGATTAAAGAATATATTATTCAAAATATTGAAGATGAGAAATATAATGAAAATGAACAAATTGAAAGTGAACATGCTTTGTGTGAACTTTTTGGTGTTACCCGAATGACAGTGCGCCAAGCTTTAACGGAGTTGATTAATGAAAATGTGATTTATTCTGTACCTAAAGTAGGTTCATTTGTTTGTAAAAAATCTAGATTTAAAAGTTTTGATGGATTAAACAGCGTTACAGAAGACTGTGCTAAGAAAAAAGAAGATTGTACAAGTCATGTTGTTTTAAATGAACTTGAAGAAGCTACAGATTTAATGAAAAAAGAAATGGCTTTAGAAGATAATAAAGTATGGCACGTTAAACGTGTAAGACTTGTAAACGGAGAACCTTTATGTTTTGAAGATGATTACTGTAATTATGATTTAACAGGAGATATTCCTTTAGAAGTATCAAGTACATCTTTATTTAATCATTTTGAAAATGATCTCAATTTACATATTGCTTTTTCCGATCAACAAATTGATGCGGTTTTAGCGGGTGAAGAACTAGGAAAATATTTACAAGTTGATCCAGTGACACCTTTGCTTAGAGTTTTATCGATTACATGCTTACATAATGGTAAATGTATTGAATATGGGTATACTTATTATCGTGTAGACAAGTATACTTTTAACCAAGTTGCATATCGTAGAAAATAAAAGGATGTTGTCAAATCTTTTTGGTTTGTTATAATGAGAATGTTAAAAAGGAGATTTTAGATGAATTATTTATATATTGCTTTAATATCAATGGTACCTTTAATTGAACTTAGAGGAGCAATTCCTGTTTCTCAAGGATTAGGATTACCAATTATTCCATCTTATATTGTTTGTATTCTTGCTAATATGGTACCTGTACCTTTTATTTACTTATTTGCTAGAAAGGTTTTAGTATGGGGTTGTGATAAACCAGTCATTGGTAAATTTTTCACTTGGTGTTTAGACAAAGGTGAAAGAGGTGGAAAGAAACTTCAAGAAAAAGTAGGAAGAAGTACTTTTGTTGCTTTATTATTATTTGTAGGAATTCCACTTCCAGGGACAGGTGCATGGACAGGAACACTTGCAGCTAGTATTTTAGATATGGATTTTAAATCAACAACGATTGCCGTTATGCTAGGAGTTTTACTTGCTGGTGTAATTATGATGGTGGTTAGCTTTTTAGGATTTTCATTAATTTAGAAGTGTTTTACGCTTCTTTTTTTGTAAAGGAGGACGGTTATGAATGTAGAAATTATTAATGTAGGAACTGAACTATTACTTGGTGAAATTATCAATACTAATGCTACTTATTTACAAAAAATGTGTAAGGAATTAGGTTTTAATGTTTTCTTTCAAACGGTGGTAGGTGATAATTCACAAAGATTTTTAGATTGTTTAGATATTGCTTTTAATAGAGGATGTGATTGTGTTATTACTACAGGTGGGCTAGGACCAACTGAAGATGATCTAACAAAAGAATTATCTGCAAAGTATTTAGGCTTAGAAATGATTTATAATGAAGCAGAAGCCAAAAAAGTGAATGATAAATGCTGCTTTGTATCACAACTAGATCAAGTGACGGATAATAACTTTAAACAAGCTTATTTTCCTAAAGATTGTTATGTTTTAGATAATCCAATAGGAACTGCTAATGGGTGTGTGATGTCTAAAGATAAAAAAATGATTGTTAATCTTCCTGGGCCACCAAAAGAAATGACATATGTTGTTGATCATCAGCTTCAACCATATTTAGAAAAATATCGTCAAGCTAAAATTTATACGTACGATTTAGTAACTCAAGGTGTCGGAGAATCGGCAGCAGCTACCATGATTGATGATATTGTTCAAAGTCAAAAAGAGGTTTCTATTGCTTTATACGCTTCAGAGGAATATGTAAGAATTCGTTTAGGGGTTAAAGCAAAACATCAAGATGAAGCAGATGTTTTAGTGAAAAAAACAAAAGAATTGATTGAAGAAAGATTAAAGGATTATATTGTTGAAAATCCTAATTTATTTGAAGAAGTGATGAAAAAGATTAATGGATTTACTATTTTAAATGAATGTGATTTTTTATTAAGTGATTATTTTGTTAATAATGGAGGGCCAGTCTTTATTCATTTAACTTTGAAGGAACATCCATTAGGTGAAATTGTTCATGTGTTATTAAAATATAAAGAAAAAGAAATATCTTTCGATATTCCTTTACTTGTTAAAGCAAGTCTTTCTTTATCTAAACTTGAATCTAAATTGATTTATCAAATTGATCAATTAATTCGATAAATTTTAATGTAGCTTGTGATAAGCTTCTTCTTTTAAGATAAGCATAGCCAATGCTTCTTGAAGGAAGGGGCTTTTTTAATTGTATTTCATAAACTTTATTTTTATCTAAAAAATCATGAGAGAATTCTTTAACAACACACGCATTTCCTAAATTGGCATGAGTAAATTCTAAGAGTAAGTGATGGGCTCCTAATTCCATTTCAGGATTTAATAAAATTCCATGTTTAGCAAAGTATTTATCAATATAATTTCTTGAATTACTTGATTTTTCTAAAAGAATAAGATTCTTTTTCGCAATTTCTTGATAGCTGTAAAGATGATCATCTTTTTCTTTAGAGATAAAGATATCATGAATTGTTAAACATTCTTTCATCGCTAGACTTTCATCATCAAAAGGAAGATTGATAAAGGCAAGATCAATCGTTCCATTTTTTAAATGTTCAACTGTTTCAATAGAAGTTCCATTGACAACATTGATTTTGATTGTTGGATAAAGATGATGAAATTGTTTTAATAAATCAATTAAGTAATTTTCACAAATTGAATCACCAGCACCAATATTTAACTGTCCTGAAAGTAATTCATTATAATGAGAAAGTTCATTTTCAACGCTGGTAATTAAAGCAAGGGCTTCAGTAATGTTTTTATGAAGGAGCATACCTTCTTTAGTAAGAGTAACGCCTTTGTTTAAACGAATGAAAAGTTGAGTATTGAGTTCTTTTTCTAAAGCATGGATTGTTTGAGAAACGGCAGATTGAGAAATAAATAGATTTTTGGCTGCTTTTGAAAAAGAAAGGGTAGAAGCCGCTTCGTTAAATATCTTATATTGTTCTAGTTTTATCATATTAGTACTCCTTATATCAAATATATTATATATTAATTTTACTTATATTAAAATATAGCATATAATAAAAATGTATGAAAAAGCCAATGATAGAAAGGTGGAAATGAATTATGGCTGGTGTAGTTGTTGTAGGAAGTATGTGGGGAGATGAAGGTAAAGGAAAAGTTACCGATTATCTTGCACAAAAAGCAGATGTTGTATGTCGTTATGCTGGAGGAAACAATGCAGGTCATACCATTGTTTATGGTGGTAAGAAATTTGCTTTAAAATTAATACCATCAGGTATTTTCTCTGGGCATGAAGTAATCATGGGAAATGGGATGGTTGTTAATCCTAAAGCATTTTTAGAAGAAGTGAAATATTTAAATGATGGTGGTATTGATACAAGCAAAATTAGAATTTCAGATCGTTGTCATGTGATTTTACCTTATCATCTTGAAATTGATGAATTACAAGAAAAAAGAAAAGGTGATAAAAGTATTGGGACTACAAAAAGAGGTATTGGACCTGCTTATGTAGACAAATATAGTCGTATTGGTATTCGAATGGGAGAATTCATTGATGAAGAATTATTCTTAGAAAGATTAAAAGAAACTTTCCCAATGAAAGTTGCAGAATATCCTGAATTAAAAGATATGTTTACTGTAGAAGAAATTTTTGAAGAATACAAAGAATACGCTAAAATCATTAAACCTTTAGTTTGTGATACAGGTATGTTATTAGATCAATATTTAAGAGAAGATAAAAAAGTCTTATTTGAAGGAGCTCAAGGAGCTATGTTAGATATTGATTATGGTACTTATCCATTTGTTACATCTTCACATCCAGGAGCTAATGGGGTATCTGAAGGGGCTGGTATTGGACCTTTATATATCAAAGAAGCAATTGGAATTATTAAAGCTTATACAACTCGTGTTGGATCAGGACCATTCCCAACTGAATTAAATGATGCAACAGGTGATTTAATTAGAGAAAGAGGACATGAATATGGTACTGTAACTGAACGTCCAAGAAGAACTGGTTGGTTTGATGCAGTAGTTGTTAATCAATCAAGAAGAATGTCTTCTTTAACAGGTATTTCATTAATGTTATTAGATGTTATGAGTGGATTTGATACAATTAAAATCTGTAAAGCTTATAAATTAGATGGTAAAGAAATTTATGGTTTACCTGCAACTGTTAAAGATATTGAAAGATGTGAACCTGTTTATGAAGAATTACCAGGATGGAAAGAAGATATTACACATGTAAAATCTTTTGAAGAATTACCAGTATATTGTCAAAATTATATTCATAAAATCGAAGAACTTGTTCATTGTCCAGTAAGAATGTTCAGTGTTGGACCAGATAGAGAACAAACAGTTGTTTTAAAAGATATTAAATTTTAATAAAGGAGGTCTTTCATGAAAAGAGAATTAGTCATTGTCATGGATTTCGGTGGGCAATATAATCAATTAGTTGCTCGTCGTGTTCGTGAATGCAATGTTTATTGTGAAATCTATTCTTATAAAACACCTTTAGAAAAAATTAAAGAAATGAATCCTAAAGGAATCATTTTAACAGGTGGACCAAATAGTTGTTATTTAGAAGATTCACCAACTTATTCTAAAGAATTATTTGAATTAGGTATTCCTGTATTAGGTTTATGTTATGGTGCTCAATTAATGCAACATGTTTTAGGTGGAAAAGTTGAAAGAGCAGATGTAAGAGAATATGGTAAATCAATTTTATTAGTTGATCAACCACAATCTAAAATTTTAAAAGGTGTTCCTGAAACATCTACAGTTTGGATGTCACATTTTGATTATATTTCAAAAATTGCACCTGGTTTTGAAATTACAACACATACAAAAGATTGTCCAGTAGCATCTTGTGAAGATAAAGAAAAAGATTTATATGCGATTCAGTTCCATCCAGAAGTTTTACATAGTGAATATGGTAAAACAATGCTTTCTAACTTTGTTTTAGATGTATGTAACTGTGCTGGTGATTGGCGCATGGATTCTTTCGTTGAAGAACAAATCAAAGCGATCAAAGAAAAAGTTGGTAATGGTAAAGTATTATGTGCTTTATCAGGTGGTGTTGACTCATCTGTCGCAGCCGTTTTACTTTCTAAAGCCATTGGTAATCAATTAACTTGTGTCTTTGTAGATCATGGTTTACTTCGTAAAAACGAAGGGGATGAAGTAGAAGCTGTCTTTGGACCTGATGGAAATTATGAATTAAATTTCATTAGAGTAAATGCACAAGAAAGATATTATGAAAAGTTAAAAGGTGTTACTGAACCAGAAGCTAAGCGTAAAATCATTGGTGAAGAATTTATTCGTGTTTTTGAAGAAGAAGCAAAGAAAATTGGAGCAGTTGATTTCTTAGTACAAGGAACAATTTATCCAGATGTTGTTGAAAGTGGTCTTGGTGGAGAATCTGCGGTTATCAAATCACATCATAATGTTGGTGGATTGCCAGATCATGTTGATTTTAAAGAAATTATTGAACCATTACGTGATTTATTCAAAGATGAAGTACGTAAAGTTGGTTTAGAATTAGGAATTCCTGAATACTTAGTATTTAGACAACCATTCCCAGGACCAGGTCTTGGTATTCGTATTATTGGTGAAGTCAATGCTGAAAAAGTAAAAATCGTGCAAGATGCAGATGCAATCTATAGAGAAGAAATCGCTAATGCAGGATTAGATCGTTCGATCGGTCAATACTTTGCTGCTCTTACAAACATGCGTTCTGTAGGAGTTATGGGTGATGAAAGAACTTATGATTATGCAATTGCCTTACGTGCAGTTAATACTATTGATTTCATGACAGCAGAAGCTGCAGAAATTCCTTATGAAGTATTAAATAAAGTTATGTCACGTATTATAAACGAAGTTCGTGGGGTAAACAGAGTAATGTATGATATTACAAGTAAACCTCCAGGAACCATTGAGTTCGAATAATTGAAGTGAGATAGTTGGGGTTGTTATTGAAACAATCCCACTATTTTATATTCACTAAAAAGAAAAAATTCTATGAGTATTACAATTACACAAATCGCAAAACTTGCAGGTGTTTCTAGAGGGACCGTTGATCGTGTTATTCATCAACGAGGACGCGTTGCTCCCGAAGTAGAAAAGAGAATACGTGATATTATGGATGAAAATGATTATCATCCAAATATGTTAGGAAGAGCTTTAGCTGTTTCTAAAACACCACTTACAATAGGAATGATTATGATTGAAAAAGGAAATCCATTTTTTCAATTGATTCATTCAGGAATGAATGAAGCAATCTCTCAATTTAGAGATTATCCAATTTCAGTTGATTTTAGACATATTAATGGTGTAGACGAAGAAGAATATTTAAATGTACTTGATGAATTAGAAAGCAAAGTAAATGCTTTAATTATAGCGGGATTACAAACAAAATGTATTGTAGAAAAAGTAAATCAAATTGCAAAAAAAATTCCTGTTATGACTTTAAATATTGATTTAGAAGATTCTAATAGAATTGGTTTCATTGGGATTGATGATTATAAGGCAGGAACTTGTCTTGCTGGATTAACAAGTAATTTGACAAGATCAGGAGAAAATGTGTTGATTCTTTCTGGTTCAAAAACAGTTCATTCACAATCACAAAGAATCAATGGATTTCTTGATACAATGAAACAATATCCAGAAATTCTATTAAGTAATGTAATTTATACAGAAGATAAGCTTGAAATATCAAATAAACTTTTAAAAGAAATTCTTTCAAAGAAATACTATAAGACAATTGTCATGGTAGATTCATGGCTTGCAAATGCGGGAGAAGTTGTAGCACAAACAGGTTATGATGATATCAATATTTTAGGATTTGACTTAATGCCACAAAATAAAGAAGCATTAAAACAGGGAAAAGTTACTTATATCATTGATCAAAGTGCTTATATGCAAAGCTATGAATGTGTACATAAAGTATGCGAACATTTGATTTATGGAACAGAACTTCCAAAAGGAAAAAACTATCTTCCTATTCATATTTATAATAAATATAATCTAGACTGATTTTTCAGTCTTTTTTATGTAAGCACTTGCATATATTATCTGAAAGTATTATGATTAATTTAAGAAATGTGCACGAGCACATATATAGTGTGTACGCACACATAGGAGGGATAAAATATGGAAACCATGAAAGCGATTATTTATGAAGATGTTGGAAAGTTTAGTGTAAAACAAGTACCTGTTCCTAAGGTTGAAAAGAGTACAGATTTATTATTAAGAGTAGATGCTTGTTCTATTTGTGGAACAGATGTCCACATCTTATCTACACCACCAGGTGTTGATGCAAAGAAAGGAATCATTCTTGGTCATGAAATGGTCGGGACAATTATAGACAAGGGACCTGATGTTAAAGGGTATGATATTGGAGATCGTGTTGTAATTGATAATAACGTTCCTTGTGGACATTGTGAAGAATGTCAAACAGGACACTATAATACTTGTTTGAATATGAATGGTAAGGGTGTAGATGATGATGGTGTTTTTGCACAATATTGTGTATTTCCTGCAAGTTGTGCAACAAAAGTACCTGTTTCTTTACCAGATGATCTTGCTGTTTTTTGTGAACCCGTTAACTGTTGTATGGGAGGTATTAAAAAACTTGGAACAATGCTTCCTGGACAAACAGCCGTTGTATTAGGTGGTGGACCTATTGGACTTTACTATATGAAATTATTACAACTTAAAGGAGCTGGTAAAGTTATAGTTTCTGAAGTATCAGATTTTAGAAAGAAATATGCAGAAGATATGGGTGCTTATAAAGTTGTTAACCCACTTAAAGAAGATCTTGCAGCCTATGTAAAGAAAGAAACAAATGGTTATGGCGCAGATATTGTCATTGATGCTGTTGGTACATTATTAAATGATGCTTTAGCATGTGTAAGACGTTCAGGAACGATTCTTTTATTTGGTTTAAATGGTAATGCAAAACAAACAATTTGCCAAAGTGATATTGCTATGAATAACTTGTCTATTTTAGGTAGCTATATTGGACATTTCACATTTGAACCTACAGTTAGATTATTAGATAGCGGTATTGTTGATTTTAGAAATATGATTACACATCGTTTAACTTTAGATGATTTTGGTATTGGATTAGATGCAATGCGTAAGGGTGAAGCCTTAGAAGTTGTTTTATATCCAAATAAGGAGAGTGTTGAATAATGAATCTATTAATAGCACTTATACCAGCAATATGCTGGGGTTTAAATCCTACAATTGTAGGTAAAATTGGTGGTAAACCAATTCAACAACAATTAGGTACAGCACTTGGAGCCACTCTTTTTGCAGTAGTCATTTATATTATCATGCATCCTGCATTAACATCTTCTTTAGTAATTGGATGTATTATTTCAGGAGCATTTTGGAGTGTTGGACAATTACTACAATATAAATCTTATGGGGTTCTTGGTACAGGAAAAGCCTTTGCTATTTCTACAGGTTTCAACCTTGTTTTGAATTCTTTATTTGGTGTCTTTGTCATGGGTGATTGGGCGCAAACGAATCAAAAGCTTATTGGTTTCGCTGCTTTAGCTGTAATCATTTGTGGTGCCGTTCTTACTTCTTATAGTGAAAATAAAGAAGAATGTGATTTGAAAAAAGGAGTTATTATTTTAGCAATTGCTGCTGTAGGATTTACAGGCTATTCATGTGCACCAACATTTGTAGGAGCTGGAGGAATCCAAGCAGTATTTCCACAAGCTATTGGAATGATTGGTGGTTCTTTGGTTCTTAGCTTATTTGAATCAAAAGACATCAAAAAATTTGATGCAGTTACATTTAAAAATATGATTCCTGGATTAGTTTGGGCATGTGCTAACATTGCTATGATTTATGCTAATAAACTTAATGGGGTCGCTATTGGATTTACATTATCACAAATGGCTGTTGTTGTATCAACATTTGCAACACTTGTTATTTTAAAAGAAAAGAAATCAAAGAAAGAACTTCTACATACGATTCTTGGTACAGTTGTTGTTGCTATTGGTGGTATCATGATTGGCTTTACAAAATAGGATGTAATAGTTAAACTATAAAAATTAAATGAGGGGTTGTTGTCTATGCTTTAATGGACTCAATCCTTTTTTATTGTAAAAATTAAAGAGTTCAATTAATAATTGAGTTATAATTAAAGAAGTTCAACTAATCGATGATATCAAAAAAGATAGTTAGAAATTAAAATATAAGTGAGGGATGAAAAAATGTTGGATTATAAAAAAATAGGTTTATATTTACTTGAAAAAAGAAAAATGCATCAATTAACACAAAAACAATTAGCTGATCAGCTAAATATTTCATTTCAAGCAGTTTCAAGATGGGAAAAAAGGTTATCTATTCCAGCAGTAGATTTATTAAATGAACTTGCAAATTTATTTCATGTAACTGTTGATGAGATTTTAAAAGGTGAAGATAAGTGGCCAGTATTTTCATATGAAAAATCAGGAGTTGATGTTGCAAAAATTGATTTAATAAATCAAGATTTAAAAACTCTTTTTAATCAATATTCTTATAATCCAGCATTTCGAGGGGCAATCTATGATTTAAATGATCATCTATTTTCTCAAAAATCCCTACAAATTGTTTCTAAAGTACAAGAGCCAGTAACTAAACAAAAAATTGCAATGGAGTATGGTTATATTCAAGAATTAGTTGAAGATATTATATGTACTTGTATAAATGATCTATTAATGATAGGTGCTCAACCACTCTTTTTAACAGAAACACTTATCATGGGACATTTAAATAAAGAGATATTAGAGTCAATTATTAGAGCTTTTAATATTTTCTCCCAAAAATATGATATTAAACTATTAACAGGTCAATGTTCGATTAAATCACAATCTCTACAATTGAATGATTGTCTTATTTCTACAACAATTACAGGAATTTTAGATAAATCTAAAGAGATAGATACTTCTTATATAACTGAAGGAGATATTATTTTAGCAATTGAATCAAATGGTCTTCATCATTATGGATATTCATTAATTGACACTTTGATATCTACAATTCCAGAAATAAAGAAAGAAGTTATTAATGGACATTGTTTTATTGAAGAAATCATGAAACCACAATACTGTTATTATGAAAGTTTAATAGATTTAATTGATAAAAAAAGAGTTAAGGGATTAGTAAATATTTCAGGATGTGGATTTCCTAGAAATTTAACAAGAGTTATTCCTCAAGGATTATGTGCAAATATTGATTTAGCGAAGATCAAAATGCCACCTATTTTTCATTGCTTGAAGAAATATTTAAAAGTAAGTGATCAAGAAATGTTAAATACATTTAATTGTGGAGTGGGTTATATTGTTATAGTTGATGTTAACAAACAAGTAGAAGTATTAAATCATATTAATCGATATTTTCCTTGTAAAGCAATTGGTGTAATTCAAAGTGGACAAAAGAAAATAAAATTAAGAAATAGTTTAAACTGGGCTAAGTACTAAGAAACTTCTAAAAAAGGAGTACTTATATGAAAATTTTAGTAAGTGATTTAGATGGGACTATCTATCGAAATAAAATGGTATCCGCTATTGATTTAAAAATGATAAATGATTTTGCTAGTAGGAATATGTTTGTTATAGCAACAGGCAGAAATGAAAATACATTTTCTTTTTTTAGTGAACACTATGATTTAGCATATCAATATGTAATTTTATGTAATGGTGCGTTAATACAAGATAAAAATCAGCAAACGATTATTAAACACTCTTTTAATAAAGATGATGATTTAACTAATATATTTGAGATACTTCATCTATATTCTAATCAACAAATAAGTGTTAGCTTATCCTTTGAAAAAGGAGGTCTTTATTTACCAAAATGGCATGATGATTTATTTGATCAAGTTAAAGCCAATTTATCATATGAAATGTTAGGTATTTGTCTAGAAGTTGTTAATAAAGATTTAAAGGTTGTTGAAAATATTTACCAACAATTATTAAAGAATACATCATTTAATATTGAAAGAAATAATCAATATATCGATATTTTACCTAAAGGTGTTAGTAAGAAGAATGCTGTCAAAGAATTAATAGCTAGATGTCATTCAAAAGAAGATGATCTTTATGTTATAGGTGATTCTTATAATGATTTATCAATGTTTGAAATCAATAAACATAATTTTATCATTGATAAGGGGATAGAGGCTTTAAATAAAAAGGCAACCTATGTGGTTGATTCTATAAGTGATTGTCTAAAAATAATAGATAAAAAATAGTAAAGGTATCTCCAAAAGATACCTTTATTTATTTTTTTCGAGTTTTTCAATATAATTAGTTATAGCAAGCGGATTTGTTTTTAAGAAATTTCTTAAATGATGTTTATCAATAATAGGGATAGACTTGTTTTCTAATAAAACAAAGAGTTTTTCATAATCATTATTTCTTGTAGGATGTCCAGATGGATAAATAGGTATTATTGATTGATTATTTATGTAGAAATAATAGTTTTATTTTATAACCTTTTTGAGCCCATAACATAGAGATAGGTTCATATGAAAGTTCGATGTTTTTAATATCATTTAGATTTATTTGTTTTTGAGGATATGTTTGCTTTCCAATAATAAGATTTATTGTTTCTAAAAGCATTTGAAAGTATCCTTTGTAAACATAATAATTTATAAAAATAGGATTAATTTCAAGATAGTCAGTAATGGTTGCAAGAGGAACAACAATCAACATCGTAACAAAGAAAGCAATGATTCCTATAAAAATACAAATAGAACGATTTAATGGAGTTAAAAATGTTAATAAACCACCCGTTCCTATGCCACCAATGAGTCCATAAAAAATAAAAGCTATAAAACTAACGAGAATATTTTTTCTTGTAGCTTTTCTACCAATAATTAATGTTTCATTCATTTCTAATCCCTCCTTCAATTATTATTATAGATAACGAGCAATGAATGATAAGACTTTTGACGTCAACAACACAAATATGACATGAAAAGAATTTAACATAATCATGATTTATTAAATATATTTTTCTATTATATGTTATAATCAAAAAAAGGAGTTAGATATGCAAGTACAATTTTATGAAGAAATCGAAGATCAGTTATTAAAGTTTGCGGTTATTATTTCAAAGTACCAAAATAAGTGGGTATTTTGTAAACATAAACTAAGGGATACTTTCGAAATACCGGGTGGTCATCGAGAAGAAAATGAAAATATTTTAGAAACTGCTAAAAGAGAATTATATGAAGAAACAGGTGCAATAGATTTTAAAATAAAGCCAATTTGTGTTTATTCTGTTATTGGGAAAAATAGAGTTAATAATACTGGAGAAGAACTTTATGGAATGCTTTATTATGCGGATATATATTCTTTTGAAGAAAATTTGCATAGTGAAATGGAGAAGATTGTTTTATTTAATGAACTCCCTAATTTATGGACATATCCTGAAATACAACCAAAATTAATAGAATATTACATAAATTTAGGAAATAAATAATTTTAATTTGTATAAAACATAAGGAGATATTGTATGGATAATAAAGAAAATAAAAATGAATGTATGTGGATGCTGATGGGAAGTATTCATGAAAGTGATCGAGTTACTGTAGCAAAATGTTTAGATATGATGGAAGAAAAAGATATTTCAAAAGAAGAAATGATTTCTAACATAGAATCTGCAAAAGAAGAATTATTTATCCTTTATAATGAAAAAATAAATATAATTATTAATGAATTAGAAAAGTAGATGAATATGATTATAAAGTAATAGTTTTTTATCTATAAATATTTATAATATAGATGAATATTTTAAAACATCCTATGATGACGAGTGACGGTTTTGACTCGTCGGAAATATAAAAAATGGCTCAAGGATGTACTAGAGGAATCTAAAGGATTCCTTTTGTTTTTTATTAAAATGGAAGATCATAAAATTAATGTCATATTTTATTGAATACGTTTTCTTTTCTAGATACAATGAAATAAAATAACGAAAGGAAATAGAATATGAAATATTTATTTTTAGATGTCGATGGAACATTAATTGATTATAAAACAAAATTACCTACTTCAGCAAACAAAGCAGTAGAACAAGCGCAAAAGAATGGGCATAAGATTATTATTTGTACAGGATGTAGTCGTTGTGAAATAGAAGCAAGAGATATGGATTTAAACTTTGATGGTGTGATTTATGGAAATGGATGTTATGTTGAATATCATAATGAAGTAATCTTTCATCAACCATTAACTTTAGAACAATGTACGCATTTTGTAAATTGGTGTAATGAAAGAGATTTAGCTTTCCGTTTAGAATGTAATGATGGAATGTTTTTAAGTGAAGGTTATGAAGAAAAATCACGATTAACAAGATATAAATATACTTATGGATTAGAAGCAAATTATTCAGATAAACCTTTACCACCACTTTCAAGACATATGATTAGTGGAGAAAACTTATTAAGAGATGATGTTAATAAAACAGCATTTGTTTTAAAATCTTATCAAGATTTTTTAGATGCCAAAGAAGAATTTTCGGATATGACGGTTGATACATGGGGTGGTAAAGGTGAACTTGCTTTATATGGAGCAACACGTGCAAAAGGATTTGATAAAGAAAATTCAATTCATCTTTTATTAAAATATTTAAATGTTGATCCAAAAGATGCTATTGCTTTTGGTGATGGTGTAGTTGATATTCCAATGTTCAAAGCTTGTGGTTTTTCTGTAGCAATGGGTAATGGAAATGATAAAGTGAAAGAAGCGGCAAGTTATGTAACGGATGAAGTAGATCATGATGGTTTATATAATGCTTTTAAATATTTAAAGCTTATCTAAATTAAAGATAGAAGAAAGTATAAATGGCAAAATAGAATTAGATAGATCTAAACATGAACACATTATTTTAGGAATGGAAGATCGTAATACCAATGTGAAAACTTATTGAGTAAAACAGAAAAAAACATTTTCAAGCCATGGGAAAATGAAATGTTTGGAAATATGCATGTTATTGAAATAGATAAAGCCATGGCTTTTATTGTTGCTAACAAACTGATCAAGTCTATCATGTGCATGTGTTTGATAATGAACAAAACTATTCTTTTTGTATTTAGAAACTTTTTTTAAAGAAAAAGGGACATGTGTGGATGAATATTATTATGATATTTTAAGAAAACGAAAACTTAAAAAAATTTAAAAATCCTCTTGACTCTAAACTCAACTTTAGGTTTATAGTTTGTTTGAAAGGAGGATTACTTATGAAATCAAAAGTTTATTTTACAAGAACAATAACACCTGAAAAGGTTTTAGAGATGTATGAAGTATTAGGAAAAGAATTAACAGGGAACATTGCTGTTAAACTTCATTCGGGGGAAGAAGGAAATCAAAATTTTTTAAAACCTGATTTTTGGAGACCAATTATTGATAAGTTAAATGGAACAGTTGTGGAATGTAATACAGCTTATGAAGGGTCTAGAAATACAACTGAAAAACATTTGATTACAATAAAAAAGCATGGATGGTCTAAATATTTTGATGTAGATTTAATGGATGCTGAAGGTCCGGATATGATTTTAGATATTCCTGAAGGAAAAGTGATTCAAAAAAACTATGTTGGAAAAGATATGAAAAATTATGATGGAATGATTGTTTTATCTCATTTTAAAGGACATCCAATGGGTGGTTATGGCGGAGCTTTAAAACAACTTTCAATTGGTTGTGCTTCATCTTATGGAAAAGCTTATATTCATGGGGCAGGAAAACCTGAAAAGATTTGGACAGCTGATCATGATTTGTTTTTAGAATCAATGGCGGATGCAGCTAAGTCAGTTCATGAATATTTTAAAGGAAACATTGTTTATATCAATGTTATGAAAAATATGTCTGTTGATTGCGATTGTTGTGCAGTGGCAGAAGATCCATGTATGGATGATATTGGTATTTTAATTTCAACGGATCCAATTGCTATTGATCAAGCGTGTATTGATTTAGTTTATGTTTCTAATGATAAGGGAAAAGATCATTTAATTGAAAGAATTGAATCTCGTCATGGTATTCATACCATTGAAGCAGCCTCAGCACTTGGATATGGTTCAAGAGAATATGAACTTATTGAAATAAATGCTTAATCTGTTCCATGCTTAAAAGACATAGTGTGATATTTAAAAGAGGTATTTGCCTCAATTATACAAGAATGATAAAATAATAAAAGGTAAGAATACTTACTTGAAGGCTAATTTAAGGGAAATAAATAGGAGGAAAAAGGAAATGAGTCAAAAGAAATTAGGTTTTGGTTTAATGCGTTTACCATCATTAGATCCAAATGATGCTTCAAAAATTGATATTGAACAAACAAAAAAGATGGTTGACACATTTATCGAAAAAGGGTTTACATATTTTGATACTGCATGGATGTATTGTGGATTTGCAAGTGAAAATGCCGCAAAAGAAGCACTTGTATCACGTTACCCAAGAGATGCATATACACTTGCAACAAAATTACATTCAGGTTTTATTAAAACAAAAGAAGATCGTGATCGTATCTTTAATGAACAACTTTCAAAAACAGGTGTTGAATATTTTGATTATTATTTATTACATGATATTAATGCACATAGTATTGAAGTTTATAATGAATTAGATTGCTTTAACTGGATTCAAGATAAAAAAGCAAAAGGTTTAGTTAAAACTATTGGTTTTTCTTATCATGATGGTCCTGAATTGCTTGATCAAGTTCTAACAGAACACCCAGAATTTGAATTTGTACAATTACAAATCAATTATCTTGATTGGGACAGTGTTGGCGTTCAATCAAGAAAATGTTATGAAGTAGCTAAAAAACATCATAAACCTGTTATCGTTATGGAACCTGTAAAAGGTGGAACACTTGCGAAAGTACCAGAAGAAGTTGAAAAGATGTTTAAAGAATATCATCCGGATATGTCAATTCCTTCTTGGGCTATTCGTTTTGCAGCAAGCCAAGAAAACGTTATGATGGTTCTAAGTGGTATGTCTAACATGGATCAATTAGAAGATAACTTAGGTTATATGGAAGATTTCAAACCATTAAATGAAGAAGAATATGCTTTAATTAAAAAAGCAGTTACTGCAATCAATTCAACAATTACTGTCCCATGTACAGGATGTGCTTATTGCGTTGATGGTTGTCCTATGAATATTGCCATTCCAAAATACTTCTCATTATATAATGCAGATTTACAAGAAGTAGAAGAAAAAGGATGGACACCACAAGGAGAATACTACAACAACTTAACAAAAACCTTTGGTAAAGCAAGTGATTGTGTAGAATGTGGTCAATGTGAAGGAGTATGTCCACAACATTTATCAATTATTCAATACTTGAAAGATGTTGCGGGTCATTTTGAAAAATAACGAAATATAGAAAATTGTTAATGGAAATGAAGAAATACATATTACTAGTTTAGGGGCAAGTTCTTTAGAATAAGTAAAAAGAAATGATTCAAACGTAAAATCATATTTTTGATGCAGGAATCAGTTGATTGGTAATTAAAGTGTCTACAAACAGATTAATGAAGACTTTTAATGGAAAAAAACTTTTAGATGAAGAGGAATCACCATTTCATCAAGCCTTGACAGAAACTCGACATATGCAGTATGCTTTAGATAAACTGACTGTTTTAACAGTTTTGTCAGGAATTAGAAATGATGATTTACCACATATTCTTCATTATTTAGAAGTATTTGATGTAGAAAGAGATTATTCAATTTTAGGAATAGTCCCTAAATTAGAAAATTATCATCAATGTGTTTATTATAAACACTATCATCCTTGATTATGATCTTTAAAAGTAAGTAATTGTATTGTTTGTCACCATTGTGATAAACGATGTCCATTTCATGTCCAACAAAGTAAATATATGCAAGAAATTACTGATTATTTTCATGAATAAGATATAGAGATATGAAATCGAAAATAAACAAGAAGTTTATTATATATCAGGAGGAAAAATGGAAATTGTTGTTATTGATGGACAAGGTGGCGGAATTGGAAAAAATATTATACAAGTTTTAAAAGAAAAGCATCCAGAATATACCATCATTGGTGTTGGAACCAATAGTATGGCAACAACACAGCTAAAAAAGGGTGGTGCTGATATTATTGCAACGGGGGAAAATGCTGTTGTTTATAATGTTAAACATGCCTCTATTGTTGTTGGTCCGATTGGTATTGCCTTTGCAAATTCAATGTATGGTGAAATTACACCAGCTATGGCAAAAGCTATTGGAGAAAGTGAAGCGCGTAAATATTTTATTCCTGTTTCTAAATGCAGTGCTCAAGTCGTAGGTGTTGCATCAAAATCAATATCTGAATATATTGATGACCTTGTTGTTATGATTGAAAAATTAGAAAAATAGAGAATATCGTATACACGAAGTATCGATTATAGTTGAAACTATAAACTGCTTATGTATACGATATTTTTTTGAGTAAAATAATAAATATAACTTTTTTCAATATTAAATGAAGCCTTTAAGTAGAAGTCATAGAGGAGTTTAGGGGGATTTATATGAATAAATTAGAATTATTACAAGAAGAATTAAGAAATTATGGAAAAGTTGCGATTGCTTATAGTGGGGGTGTTGATTCTAACTTTTTATTCCATGTAGCTCTTGAAACATTAGGAAAAGAAAATGTTTTACCTGTTTTATGTCGAGGAGCAATGATGTCAAAAGAAGACATTGAAGATGCTCTTGAACAATTAAAAGATTCAACTCATGTGGTTTTATCAATCAACCCGTTAGATGTAGAAGCTTTTCATTTTAATCATAAAGATCGTTGTTATCATTGTAAAAGAAGCATTATGTTAAAAGTTATTGCCGTTGCTAAAGAACATGACTTTGCTTATGTTTTAGATGGTAAAAATAAAGATGATGAAAAAGTATATCGACCAGGAATAAAAGCTTGTGAAGAATTAGGTATTATTTCGCCTTTAGCGAACAATAATTTAACAAAACAAGAAATTAGAGATTATTCTAAACAGCTTGGTATTGCTACTTATAATAAACCATCCAATGCCTGTCTTGCTTCTCGTTTTGATTACAATACAGAGCTTACCTTAGAAAAATTAAAACTTGTTGAAACAGGTGAAAAATATTTACATGATTTAGGAATGCTTCATGTACGTTTAAGGGTACATGGAGATGTGGCACGTCTTGAAGTAGAACCTCAAGATTTTATGAAAATCATTGAAAATAAAGAATTGATTCAAAATATTAAAAATCTTGGATTTAGATTTGTAACACTTGATTTAGAAGGAATTAGAAGTGGAGGTTATGATCTTGAAAACATTAGAAATTCTACAAAAGGTTAAAAATAATGAACTAACAATTGAACAAGCTCAAAAAATGATTGAACAACCCTTAGATTATGCAACGATTGATTATAATCGAAAAAAAAGAACAGGAAATAATGAAGTAATCTATGGTGCTGGAAAAACCAAGGAACAAATCATTGGGATTGTAAAAGACATGTTGGATCATGATATCCATTCTATTTTAATTACACGTGTTGACCAAGAAAAAAGTGAAGCTATCTTAAAAGAATTTCCACAAATGATTTATGATTTTTTATCGCACATTTGTTATATTGATGAAGAACAAAAAGAAATTAATAAAGGAAAAATTGTTATTGTTTGTGCTGGAACATCAGATTTACCGGTTGCTCGTGAAGCTATGCTTACAGCTCAATTTTTAGGTAACGAAGTTGAACTCATCAGTGATGTGGGTGTTGCTGGTATTCATCGTTTGTTTCATCGTTTAGATACTATTCAAAGGGCAAATGTTTTAGTTGTTTGTGCAGGAATGGAAGGCGCACTAGCTTCCGTTGTTGGAGGACTTGTTGATAAACCAGTTATTGCAGTACCAACATCCATTGGGTATGGCGCTAACTTTGATGGATTATCTGCTCTTCTTGCCATGCTTAATAGCTGTGCTAGTGGGGTTAGTGTTGTCAATATTGATAATGGATTTGGGGCAGGATTTATGGCTCATACCATTAATTGTTTAGGAGGAAAGAAATAATGAAAGTATTATATTTTGATTGTAGTAGTGGAATCAGTGGAAATATGACTTTAGGAGCGTTATCTGAATTGATTGATGATCCTGATTATTTAGTTAATGAATTAAAAAAATTAAATGTAGATGGGTATCATCTTCACATTTCTAAAGAAAAGAAAAATGGTATTACAGGAACTTATGTCGATGTTCATTTAGAACACGAACATCATCATGATCATGAACATGTTCATCACCATCACCATCATCATGAACATCGTAATTTATTCGATGTTAATAAAATTATTGATGAAAGTGAAATTGATGAAAAAGCGAAAGATCTTGCTAAACGCATCTTTTTAAGAGTTGCCAAAGCTGAAAGCAAAGTTCATAATGAAACTTTAGAAAATGTTCATTTTCATGAAGTAGGAGCCATTGACTCTATTGTTGATATTATAGGAACAGCGATTTTATTATGTAAAATCAATCCGGATGTTATTTATAGTAGTGTCGTTAATGATGGATATGGATTTATTGAATGTGCTCATGGAATGATTTCTGTTCCTGTACCTGCAACGTCTGAAATCTTTGCCGCAAGTAATGCTATCACTCGACAAATTGATGTCGATACAGAACTTGTAACACCGACAGGTGCTGCAATTATTACAGAAATTGCGAGTGAATTTACTACAATGCCTGCCATGAATGTTCAAAAAGTAGGTTGGGGAACAGGTACAAAAGATTTAGTGATCCCAAATGTTTTAAAAGTCTCTCTTGGAGAAATTAAAAAAAAAACGAAATTATAGTGATGGAAACGAATATTGATGATTGTAGTGGAGAAATGCTTGGTTTTGTAATGGAACAGCTTTTAGATCAAGGTGCATTAGATGTTTTCTTTACATCTATTTTTATGAAAAAAAATAGACCAGCTTATCGCTTAACGGTCGTTTGTAATGAAGAAAAGATGGATTTTTTACAAAAAGTCATTTTTACACAAACAACAACTATTGGTATTCGTTATCGTAAAGAACAAAGAACAGTTTTAAAAAGACAAATTAAAGAAATTGAAACACCACTTGGAAAACTTCAAGTAAAAGAAGTGGAAATTGATGGTGAAAAAAGATGCTATCCAGAATATGAAAGTGCTAAAAAATTAGCGCTTAAGCATCAATGTTCTTTACAAGAAATATATCATCTTGTTAAATAAAGGAGAATTTATGACAAGCCGGTTAAATAAAATTGCAGATTATTGGAATCAACGTTCTTTTGGTTATTCTTTGGATAACCAAGAAGAACTTTTAAAAGATCAAGAAAAATGGATAGAATTAATAAATCGTTATTTGAAAATAAATAAAGGAATGAAAGTATTAGATTTAGGATGTGGACCAGGTTTTTTTTCTGTTCTACTCGCAAATCTTGGATGTCAAGTTATTGGCATTGATTATAGTGATAAGATGTTAGAAGAGGCTAGAAGTAATGCACAAAAATTTAAGGCAAATGTTGAATTTCAAAAGATGGATGTTCAAGATTTGGGTTTTCAAGATGAAACCTTTGATTTGATTATCACGCGTAATGTAACATGGAATTTAGAAAAACCTGTACAAGCCTACCAAGAGATGTTTAGAGTTTTAAAAAAACAAGGACATCTTTTAAATATTGATGGAAATCATTATTATCACTATCAAGATCAAGATTATAATAGAGCTGGGCATAATGATCATCAACATATGGAAGGAATTGATGTTTCTATTATTGATAATATTGCTAAAGAATTAAAGTTATCTTATGTTTTACGACCTCAATATGATATAGAAATTCTAAAAGAAATCGGTTTTCAACAAATTGAAAGTCAAATCCTTTCAAAAGAAAAAACAAAGGAAGGAAAAGAATTGATTCGTCAATTCTTAATACATGCGATTAAATAATGAAAAGAATTTTATCATTATTTTCAGTTCTTTTCTTGGTGACACTTGTTACCTTTATTATGACGGATTTGGCACCAAGTGATAGTGCTGAAATGTATTATTTATCTAAAGGAATTACACCTAGCGAGGAAGTTTTAAATGAAACACGACATGAAATGGGTCTCGATAAAAATATTGTTGTTCGCTATGTTAACTGGTTGAATGATTTTGTTCATGGTGATTTAGGTTATTCTTATCATTATGGACAAGATGTGAATCAACAAATGTTATCAAAGTTACCAAATACTTTAAAATTAGCGATGTTTTCATTTGTTGTTGTTTTAGCTTTTTCGATTCCTTTAGGAATTTATAGCGCTACTCATCGTCATAGTTTGATTAATTCTATTTTAAAAAATATCGCTTTTTTAGGTTTATCTTTACCTAATTTTTGGTTAGCGCTTATTTTAATTCTGCTTTTTTCAGTAAAGATTCAATTGTTTCCTGTTATTAGTGGAAGTAGTTTAAAAGGTCTTGTTTTACCTGTTTGTTGTTTAAGTTTCCCGCTGATTTGTTCTTATACAAGAATGATTCAAAATGCTATTTTAGAACAATTAAATCAAGATTATGTTATTGGACTTAAAGCACGAGGAATGAAGCAATCAGAAATTTTATTAAAACATGTTTTACCTCATGTTTTTACGACACTTTCTTCTTTATTAGGCCTTTCTATTGGACATTTACTTGGTGGAACAGCAATTATTGAAACGATTTTTTCATATCAAGGTTTGGGTAACATGGTTGTAGAAGCTATTCGTTATCGTGATTATCCAATTATTCAAGCTTATGCAATTTATATGGCATTAATCTATGTTTTTGTTAATCTATTTGTTGATATTTTTCAACAAGTATTAAATCCACGATTAAGGAGGTGTTTCAATGAAAAGAAAGTTAAAAATTGAAATTGGTCTTGCTGTTTTGTTATTACTTATTGCCTTATTTGGGTCTTTTTTAGCGCCTTATGATCCTTTGAAAGTCAATTATTATTTTTCCTTACAACCACCAAGTTTATTACATATTTTTGGTACAGATAAATTAGGAAGAGATGTATTGAGTCGTATTCTTTGTGGGGCTAAAACTTCTTTTGGTTTGACTTTTTTATTGTTATTTTTAATTGTTTTTATTGGAATGATTATTGGCTTAATTGCGGGATTGTCTAATGATAAAGCAGAATCTTTTTTTAATAATATAATTAATGGTTTACTCGCTTTTCCTGATACTATTTTTGCCATTGCAATAGTAGGAATAGTTGGAGCTGGCCTTTTTAATACAGTGTTTGCTTTAGCACTTATTTGGTGGACAAAATATGCAAGATTGACCCTTGCTCTTGTTAAACAAGAAAAGAAAAAGAATTATTTAGTGATATCTAAAATGTCAGGTGTCCCACCACTTCAAAGAATCGTTCGTTATTTAATACCAAATATTTTATCACAAATACTTGTAACAGCTTTTTTAGATATTGGAAATATGATGATTTCACTTGCCGGTTTAAGCTTTTTAGGACTTGCCAGTCAACCACCGCAACCAGAATGGGGAGCGATGCTTTATGAAAGTAAACAATTTATGCAAGTGGCTCCATGGATGATGTTTTTTCCAGGACTTGTTTTATTTATTTGTGTTCTTATTTTTAATTTATTATCAGAAGATATAAGGGATTATTTGGATCCTAAACATTATGAGGAGAAATTATGAAAAAAATAAAATTATTGCTTTGTTTATTTATGTTAACAACTTTATGTGGATGTTCTAATTCGAACAAAAATAAATCAAGTAAAACACTTAATGCTGCCATGTTTTGGATTTCAACGTCTTTAGATCCAACAAACAATTATGATGGATGGGTTTTAAGTCGTATTGGAGTAGGAGAAACATTGTTAAAACTTAATGAAAAATATGAAGTGGAACCAAGTCTGGCAAAATCCTATGAACAAATTGATGATACAACTTGGAAATTGACTTTAAAAGATCATATCACTTTTTCAAATGGAAAAAAAGTTACAGGAGAGAATGTAAAAGCATGTTTAGAAAGAGCTTTTGAAAAAAATACAAGAGCAATCGATTATTTTGATTTAAATCATGTTGAAGCTGATGAACAAGATGTTTATCTTTATTTAAATAAATCAAGCGGAGCGATCTTAAATAATCTTTGTGAACCACTTTTTACTATTTATGATGCAAGTCAAAGCGAAGAAGATATTGCTAATAATCCTCTTTGTACTGGCCCTTTTGTGGTGGATGATTTTGTTTCAGAAAAAACAATTGATACAAGCAAAAATAAAAAATATTATGATGGTAAAGCAAAACTTGACCATGTTCATTTTAGTCAAGTGGCAGATTCTGATGCGCGTGTTTTAGCGTTACAATCGGGTGAAGTTGATCTTGCAAATACGATTGATTATTCCAGTTTAAAATTATTTAGAAATAATAAAGATTATCAGGTTTTAGAAGTTTTAGGGCCACGTACAAATGTCATTTATATGAATAATGAAACAACATTTTTAAGTGATTTAACGATTAGAAAAGCTTTATCTTATAGTGTAGATCGTAAAAGTATTGTTAAATTGATTGGGGGAAAAGAAGCAACTGGGCTTTATTCAAGTGCTTTACCTTATGGAAATGTTTCTAATGGCTATAGCCTTGATTTAAAAGAAGCTAATCGTCTTTTAGATGAAGTGGGTTATGTTGATACCAATAAGGATGGTATTAGAGAAAAGGATGGACAAGAAATTATTTTAAATTATTATGAAAGTGCGGATCATGGATCGGCAGATGCAAATATTATTGCGCAATCTATGCAAAGTGAAGCTAAAAAAATAGGTATTAAAATTAAACTTAATCAAGTTGAAAATGTGAATGATATTAAAGCAGCAGGAACTTTTGATCTATGTTCAGCTAATGATTCAAGTGCACCTACAGGCGATCCAGAAACCTTTATTCAGCAACGTTATTTATCAACGGGTTCAAGTAATACAGGGCGTTATAAAAACGCAAACCTTGACAATTTGATTCAACAATTCTCCACAATTTATGATTTAAAACAAAGACAACAACTTGCTATTCAGGTAAGTGAAATGATTTTAGATGATGCTGCCAATATTTATGTTTCTTATGTTCCTTTAAATACGGTTACTTCTTCTAAAGTCAAAGGAGCTATTTGTCATCCGGTTGACTATTATATGATTACAAAGGATATTGATCTTAAATGAGTATATTAAATTATCAAAATTTAACATTGACTTACAATGAACAAGAGATTTTACATCATATAGATTTAATAATTCCTAGAAATCAAATTACGGTTATAGTCGGTCAAAGTGGTAGTGGAAAATCAACATTACTTAAAGCAACAATAGGATTGTTAAGTGATGATGCAAAAATTACAGAGGGAAAAATTTTATTTAAAGAAGATAATTTATTAAAAAAAAATATAGATGGTTATAGAGGAAAGGAAATAGGTATGATTTTTCAAAATCCTCTCACTTATTTTGATGATTATCAAAATATTGAAGAACATTTCTATGAAAGTTTGCATACACATTTTAAATATTCAAAAAAACAATCACGTAAAATAGCTATCCATTATTTAAAACAAATGGGGTTAGAAGAAACTATTTTAAACAAGTATCCTTTTGAATTATCAGGAGGAATGGCTCAAAGAGTGATGATTGCATTAGTGTTGTGTTTACAACCTTCGCTTGTTTTAGCGGATGAACCGACAAGCAGTTTAGATGTCGTTATTCAAAAACAAATTTTAGATTATCTTTTAAATCTAAAAAAACAAACAACCTTTGTGTTTGTAACACATAACATTCAAGTGGCACGTTATATTGCAGATCAAATTGTTGTCATTAAAGAAGGAATGATTGTAGAAAAAGGGAACGTAGAGACTATTTTTAATGCGCCTAAGCATCCCTATACAAAGTCACTATTGCGAAAGGAAAAGAATAATGCGACTATTTGAAGCTAAAAATCTTACAAAGAAATACGATAAGACTGTTTTAGATCATCTTGATTTTAGTATCAATGAAGGTGAGGTTATTGGTGTTATTGGTGTTAGTGGGTGTGGAAAAAGTACCCTTGCAAGACTTGTTTCAGGTATTGAAAAACCTTCTTCAGGTTCTTTATTATATCTAGGAAAACCAGTTGATTTTAAAAAGAGGCGTAAAGATATACAACTTATTCTTCAAAATTCAATTGAAAGTTTTTCACCAAGGATGAAAATCAAAGTTTTTTTATATGAACCTTATCATTACTTTTATCATCTTCATAAGAATGAAGCTTTGGATTATATAAAAAAAATCTTAAAACAAGTAGGAATGGATGAAAGCTGTTTAGAAAAATATCCCCATGAACTAAGTGGGGGACAATTACAAAGAATAGCTATTGCGCGTGCTTTGATTATTCACCCACGATTACTTATTTGTGATGAAATTACCAGCAGTTTAGATCATGTTGTACAAAGAGAAATTATTGAACTCTTAAAAAAGTATGTTGAAAAGAATCATATCTCTATTCTTTTCATTAGTCATGATCTTTCATTGGTTCATGAGTTTTGTCATCAGGTTCTTGTTTTAAATAATGGGAAAATCATAGAAAAAGGAACAATACAACAATTATATAAAAGTGAAAATGACATTGTACAAAATTTATTAAAAGCAGCTTATTTAAATAGTTAGGATATTTTGCAATATCCTTTTTCTTTACAATGATAAGAAGATATTGTTATAATTATAACAAGAGTTATATATAACATGAGTTATAGAAAGGAAATTTTATGCCGGCAAAAAGAAAAATACAAAAAGAAGATATTTTAAAAGCAAGTATTTCAATTATTAGCCATGAAGGACTAAATGCTTTAAATGCCAGAAAGCTTGCAAAGAAATTAGGCTGTTCAACACAACCACTTTTTTATATTTATGAAAATATGGATGATTTAAAAAAAGATGTAATTGATGAAATTGTAAAGATTTTTGATCGTGAAGTTTTGAAAAGTGAAACAGGTTCATTAGAATATAAAGATATTGGAATCAACTATATTCGCTTTGCAAAAGAAGAACCAGAATTATTTAAGCTTATGTTTAATAATGATATGAATGAAGAAGCTTTTGATTTTATTAATTTGTTTCATTCTGCTAATAAAATTTTTGAAACGATTTCTAAACAAACAGGTATGTCAAATGAAAATGCTAAACAATTTCATTTAAGAATGTGGTTATATGTTAATGGGATTGCGAGTTTAGTAGCACATCAAACTGTTGAATTTAATGATGAAGAAATTGTAGATTTGTTGAAGGATCAATATGTTTCAATGCTTCTTTATGAAGTAAAAAAAGGAAATGTAAAAGAAGAAATTTTGGTACAACTTGCTAAAAAGAATAGGAAAGGAAAAGAATGATGGAAAAAGTAATAGAGGTTTCACATCTTACAAAAGAGTATAAAAATTTAAAAGCAATTGATGATTTATCTTTTAATGTTTATCAAGGAGAAATTTTAGGATTATTAGGACCTAATGGTTGTGGAAAAAGTACAACTATTAACTCTATTTTATCATTACTTAAGTACCAGGAAGGATCTATTAAGGTTTTTGGTAAAGAAATGAAACCTGATTCTTATGATTTAAAAGCAAAGATAGGAGTTATTTTTCAAGAAGTAGCTGTTTTTGATGAATTGAATGTTTATGATAATATCAATTATTTTTGTGGTTTATATATTCGAGATAAAAAACAAAGAAAACAATATGTTGATGATGCAATTAACTTAGTAGGATTAAATGATTTTAAAAAGTTCTTACCTAAACAACTTTCCGGAGGTTTACTTCGAAGATTAAACATTGCCTGTGGGATTGCCCATAAGCCTAAACTGATCTTTTTAGATGAACCAACTGTTGCAGTTGATCCACAAAGTCGTAATCATATTTTAGATGGTATAAAAAAATTAAGAGATCAAGGGGCTACAATTGTTTATACAACACATTATATGGAAGAAGTAGAAATACTGTGTGATCGTATTATTATTTTAGATAAAGGAAAGATCATTGCTCAAGGAACAAGTGATGAATTAAAAAAAGAAGCAAATATTGAGGAAAAGATTGAACGTGTAGGTCCAACTCTTAATGACGTTTTCTTAAAATTAACAGGAAAGGAATTGAGAGATTGATGTTTATTCATAATCTAAAGTATACAGTTAAAATACTTTTTAAAAATAAAGTTCTTATTTTTTGGATGTTTGCTTTTCCTATTATTTTAGGTATTTTCTTTCACATGGCTTTTGAAAATATTGAAAAAGACGAAGCTTTACAAGTTTTTGATATTGCAGTTATTGACAATAAGGAATATCAAAACCAAACAATTTATCAAGAAACATTTAAAGAACTTTCTGATAAAAAAAATAAAGATCAGTTATTTCATATTCATTATGTAAATAAAAAAGAAGCGGAGCAGCTTTTAGAAGATAATGAAATAGAAGGATATGTTCTCTTTAATAAACAAGAACCACAAATTATGATTAAAGAAAATGGTATGGAACAAACAATCTTGCAATTTGTTATGGATGAAATTAAACAAAATAAGAAGATGATAGAAGATTTAACAAAGAAACAAATTGAAGATGAAATACAACAAGGAAACTACAATTTTAATGTTCAACAAATTGTACATGATATTCTTCAAAAGCTTAATAACCAAGAAGTATCTTTAAAAGACACATCAAGTAGTCATTTAAGTTATATGCAAATTGAATATTATACATTAATTGCCATGGCTTGTATGTATGGTGGAATGTTAGGTTTAACAGCTATTAATAATCAATTGGCGAATATGTCCGCTAAAGGAAAAAGAGTTTCTGTTTCACCAAATAAAAAAGGAATACTTGTCTTATCTTCAGCACTAGGTTCTTATTTAGTAAGCCTTGTTGGGTTATCGATTCTTTTAATCTTTTTAAAATTTGGTTTAAATGTTGAATTTGGTAATCAATGGCTTTATATAATCATTCTTTCTTTAGTTGGTGATTTAGCAGGTATTTCGATGGGAATATTTATTGCTTCTGTTTTTAGAATTTCTGAACAAGCAAAAACAGGAATTAATATTGCGATTTCTATGTTTTTCTCGGTTCTGTCTGGAATGATGGGTGTTACTTTAAAATATGTTATTGATAAAAATATACCTATTATTAATCTTATCAATCCTAATAATTTGATTACCGATGGTTTTTATGCTTTATATTATTACAATACATTTAATCGCTATATCAGAGATATTTGTTGTTTAGGAGTATTTATTATTGTATGTTTATTTATTTCTTTTAGGGCTTTAAGGAGGGAACAATATGATTATATTTAGTACCGTTTTTAAAATCTTAAATAAATTAAAAGGAAACTTAATTCTTTATACAGTGATCTTACTTGCAATTACATTATTTAATACAACTTCTGGTAATATGAATCATTATGAGGCAACAAAACCAGATATTTTGATTGTAAATAAAGACCAAAACAATGAAATAACCAAAGGATTTGTTTCGTATTTAAAAGAACAAGCAACATTAAAAGATATCGACATCAATGATCAAGAAAAAGTAGATGATGCCTTATTTTATCGTGATGTAAGTTATGTTGTGTATATTCCTGAAAACTTTGGTGATGATCTTGTAAATGATAAAAATCCAATGATTGAATATAAATCAAATGGTAATGAAAATGCTTCTTTTACCCAAATGTTAATTGAAAAATATATAAAGACAGTCAATCTTTATAAAGAACATTATCAAGGTAAAGCTTTAAATCAAAAAGTAAAACAAGTGATTAACCAAAAAACAAAAGTAAAACTCCACACATCCTTAGATAGTTCTAAATTGAATCAAGTAAATGTTTATTTTAATTTCTTAAACTATGCCTTACTTGCCGGGGGAGTTTATTGTATGACAATGATTCTTGCAAGTTTAAATCAAGAGGGTGTACGAAAAAGAACAATTATGAGCAGTTTTTCATATCGTAAATATAATTGGATCGTTTTTGCTTCATTAGGCCTTGCTTCTTTTATTGTATGGTTAGCCTATATGATTATTAGTTTTATCTTATTTAAAGAAATTATGTTAAGCGGTAATGGGATTGCTTATATTTTGAATTCATTTGTTTTTTCAATATGTAGTTTGGCTGTAGGATTCTTAATTGGAACAATTACCCATAATAAGCAAGCTATTGGAGGTATTGTCAATGTTGTTGCTTTAGGAACATCGTTTCTTTGTGGATGCTTTGTGCCAATGTCATTTATGCCAAGTTATGTTTTAAAAATTGCTCATATTTTACCAACGTATTATTTTGTACAAAATAATGAACTTATTAAAACATTAGAATATTTTAGATTACAAACATTACAACCAATAATTATTAATGGTATTATTGTTTTAGGATTTACCTTAAGCTTTGTTTTGATTACCTTAATGATTAGTAAAAGAAAACAAAAGATTGGGTGAATTTATGAAAGAATTTTTATTAATTGTTGTCATTGTTGTTTTAATGAATACAAAGAAACAAATATCAAAAGATCATTATTTAAGTTTAGGAATGTTAATGGGAAGTAATAGGATACTATTTTAAAAAGGACAAGTCATCAAGATGGATAAGAATGAATTATTAATGAATATTTATAAAATTCATACAACACATTTAGGTATATCAAGAATTAAAAGAAATTTAGGAATTGAAGAAGATGTTGTGGAATTTTGTAAGAGTAAGGTTTTAGATAAAAAGAGTTTGATATACCGTAAAGGGAAAAACTGGTATATTGAAAATGGTGCTATAAAAATAACAATTAATGCTTCAAGCTATACCATTATTACGGCACATACAAGAAAATAGATTTTCACAAGTTGTGCACATTATACACAATTTATTCACATTGAAATTAAAATATAAAATTAGGTTATCATCATTTTGATATAGGACAATCATATGGTAATGAAAAAGGTATAGGCAAAGATATCCGTAAACATGTCAAGTAACCAAAGAAAGTATAGTTCAAACCATTGAAACAACGGGACTAGGTTATTTAGATAGGATGATTATTCATAGAGCTTAACCTTAGGAGAAAGTCAATCCAAGCAATGATCGTTATCTAGAAGGAAATAAAATTGCTTGTAAAGTTTTAGAAGATGTTTATAAAGAAGGTAAGTTAAAAGCAATTTGTGAAATTTTATATGAAGAATTTCGTGTAGAACACATGGATTTTATTGCTGGTTCAGCTACTAATACTTCTATTTTAGATGAAGATTTAAAAGTGATGTCATTTGGGTTTGCTATAGAGCATAATGATTAAAAGATATTGACAATTTGTTAGTATCTTTTTTCTTGACAATCTTTTTTATAAGTATATAATTACCGATGATAATTACCATCGGTAATTAATAGGAGAGATTAATGAAAAGTGAAAAAGTAAAAGAAATGTTAGATAGCTGTTACATGGCTAAAAGGATTTTAGATATGTTGCCTAAACTTCCTGAAGGAGTTTTACCATCCTATGTACGTTATTTAGAAACGATTATCGAACTTGAAGAAAAAAATCAAAAAGTGAAGGTTTCAGATGTGAGTGAAGTTTTAAATCTTCCTCGTCCGGGAGTTACACGTACAATTCATGCAATGGAAGAAAAAGGATATTTAAAAAAAGAAACAGCTAAACATGATGGACGTGTCACTTATGTGACCGTTACAAAAGAAGGAAAAATGATTTTTGAAAAATACAATAAAGATTATTTTCAAAAATTAGCCTTGTGTTTGAATCATGTTTCTAACGATGAAGCAGATTGTATGATTCAAACTATTGAAAAGTTTTATGAAGTTATGTGTGAAGGGAGAGAAAAATAATGGAACACTCTAAATCAGATTTTACGCAGGGAAGTATTTTAAAAAAATTATCATTATTTATGATTCCCGTTTTAGGAGCGCTTATTTTACAAGCGGCCTATGGAGCGGTTGATTTACTTGTTGTTGGAAGATTTGGAACAACAGCAGGACTTTCAGCAGTTTCTACAGGAAGTCAAGTTTTAAACTTGATAACATTTGTGGTAACACAATTTGCGATGGGAATTACAGTTTTAATTGCAAGATATATTGGTGAAAAGAAAATGAATTCGATTGGTGCTTTAATAGGAGGAGCAACGGTAGTTTTTGCAATTATTTCTGCAATCATATTTGTAGTTATGATTACAGTAGCATCACCAATTTCAACTTTGATGCAAGCACCTAAAGAAGCACTTGGTTTAACTGCTACTTATGTAAGAATTTGTGGGGCAGGTATTTTCTTTATTGTTGCTTATAATCTATTATCAGCGATCTTTAGAGGTCTAGGCGATAGTAAATCACCTCTTTTATTTGTGGCAGTTGCCTGTGTTATTAATATTATTGGTGATTTAGTTCTTGTTGCAGGATTACACTTAGATGCAGCAGGAGCCGCAATGGCCACTGTTTTTGCCCAAGCAATCAGTGTTGTTTTTGCTTTAATGTTGTTATTTAAAAGAAAACTGCCATTTAAAATTACAAAGCATGATTTTAAAATCAATCCACATTGTGTTCGAGCTTTAAAAATTGGGTTACCATTAGCACTTCAAGAATGTTTAACACAAATTTCATTTTTAGCTTTATGTGCTTTTATTAACCGTTTAGGATTAGAAGCTTCATCCGGTTATGGTGTAGCTTGTAAGATCGTTAACTTTGCTATGTTAGTACCAAGTTCATTAATGCAATCAATGGCTTCTTTTGTTGCCCAAAATGTGGGTGCTGGTGATGAAAAAAGAGCAAAACATGCAATGTTTACAGGAATGGGTATTGGCTTAATAATTGGTGTTGTTGTCTTTATCTTAGTTTTATTTAAAGGAGATTTACTTACAAGTATCTTTACAACAGAAAAAGCCGTTATTTTACAAGGCTATGCTTATTTAAAAGGATTTGCTATAGAAACAATTGTAACAGCAATATTATTTAGTATGATTGGTTATTTTAACGGTCATTATCAAACGGTATGGGTCATGGTACAAGGACTCATTCAAACACTTCTTGTACGTTTACCACTTTCTTACTATATGTCAATTCAACCGCATGCAAATTTAACAAATATTGGTTTAGCTGCACCAATTGCGACAATTGTTGGTATTATACTAAATGTATGTTTCTATATTTATTTAAGTAAAAAAATGAAAAAAGAAAATGCTTAGGAAGTGTGAAAAACACTTCTTTTTTTAATAAGAAAGAATTTATTAGTTGGAGTTACTGTAGCCATTGCTGTTGCAATTGAAGAAGCTTGTAAATAATGATGAATATTCCATTATTTTATCTTTACAATTACACTGAAAATTAATGGATTTTCAGTGTAATTGTAAAAGAAAGGAGAGTTCAGTATGTTTGAATTAGATTCTAAATATGAAATAGATGGTATTTTAGTAAAAAAATATGTAAAAAGCATAGATGCTTTAACAATTTCCACAAAAAAAATAAAAGAAAATCTTTCTTTTATTAAAACTGAAATCGTTGATATTAACAAAATTGATGATAATTACTATAAGGATATAATAGCTATGTCTGAACAAATAAATTTATTAACTCAAGAATATCCTGATGAACAAGGAAAAATATATTTGAATAGTATCAGACAAATTGTAAATCAAAATAATGGTATGATATCTACTCGCATGGTTGATATTCTTGATATTGATCGTCAATATTTATCGATAATGAAAAAAAATAATGAATTGGAATCTTTGTCAAGAGGAATTTATGCAAGACCAGATGTCTTTCAGGATAGTTATTATATGTTCCAAATGAAGTATAAAAAAGTTATCTTTTCACATATGAATGCACTTTATTTTTCTAATTTAACAGAAGAATTTCCTTACGAATATACTGTAACAGTACCACAAAGGTATCATGTTAATAGTCTGAATGAAAAATGTAATGTATTTTATGTTTCGGATAATATTATTGATTTAGGATTATGCGAGGTTCAAACACCTGATGGACATATTGTACGAGCATATGATCTTGAAAGATCAATTTGTGATATTATTCGTTCAAAAAACAGAATGGATTTTGAACAAGTAAAAAAATCTGTTCGATTATATATGCACTATAAAGATAAGGATTTAAAAAAATTGTCTTTGTATTCAAAAAAAATGGGTATAGATCAGCAAGTTATGGAAATGGTTGGTATGTATTATGATTAAAAGTGCTCAATCGTTAAAAGATAAACTTCGTAATATTTCTAAAAAATAGGCTGTTGCAAAATAAAATAAACAGCCAAAAATTAGAAAAAGAATAATGAGACAGTAGAAACTGAAACATAGTTTTCTGAATTTTATAAGAGCATCAAAATCATTTTTAGCTTTGGAAGTATTGAGTTTTATAGAGTAATCAGTTATTATAATCATGTCTTTTGACAGAGGATGATAAGTGACGTTTGGCGATGTTGGGTATCATCCTTTTTACTTTCTATATATTTAAATAATTATGACATGATATCAAAGTAATATAAAGCAAAAAAGCAGACCTCATGAAACAGAAGAGGTCTGCTTTTACTACATATATTAAAACCACAAGATTTTGAAAAGCAGTTTCAAATATCAATAAAGAGAAAATAGATTTTTTATGGAACTCAGCGATTCAAATGGCTTTAATTAAAGAAGTTTTTATTTCTTATAAATATATACCTAAAGTATTCGATTTATCAAAAGATAACTATACTAAAACATTAGAAAAATCAAATAAAGAATTAAATCAACAGATCCAAAATAGAGATACCGAAATACTTACATTAAAAAATCAAATCAAATCACTAAATGAAGTTATTCAAAAAGAAAATACAGTTAAAAACAATGAACTTGCAAAAAGCTTTAATAAAGAAATCCATGAACTTAATAAGAATCTCGTTCAAAAAGATAGAAAAATAGAAAAACTTGAAGAAAGTCAAGAAGAGCTTTACAAATTACGGTCATTGATGTTTTCATTAGAAAATAACTATCACCAAGAAATAAATGAAAACATAGATTATGAATTGACCTTATTAGAAATATCAAATAAGAATAAAATAGTATTTATCGGTGGACATATTAATTTAATTAATGCTTTAAAAAGTAAATATCAACATATAATCTTTAGTACAGGAGAAAAAGTTGTTTCTCATCAAGTAATCAATCATGCAGATTATGTTTTCTTTTTCTATAACTTTTTAAATCATACATTGTACTATAAAATGATGAATTTGCTTTATAATAATCGAAATGTTAGATGGGATTATATTTCAGTGAGAAATTTATATTTAGTAGAAATGGACTTATATCAAAAATTAACTAAGAAATAGAAAGAAGAAAATGAAGAAATAAATTCATTTGTGTTTAAAAAATGCAAGAACTAAATCTTGCATTTTTCATTTTCATGACATAGTATTTCAAGTTTTCCATCATGTAATAGATAACTTTTCCCATAAACTGTTTTCTGATTATTTACACTTAAAAGATAACTACCATCTTCTAAAACCAAAAAACAATGATGGATACTATCAGGATAAGTAATTTCTTCAAATAATTTTTTACCATCCAAACAGTAATCTTTAACCATTTGATAGTGAGGTAAAATATTTTGCTTTGTTAAATTAAGACCCAGTATCCGTCTTTTAAAATTGGGATCAAGAGATTCACCTGATTCTCCAGGTTGTACATAAACAGTATGAGCACAATTCATACTTCCTGCAATTATTCCAATTACAATTCCTTGAAAATCTTTTATTTTTTTTTAAATCAATTTCTTTAAAATAACGATTTTGTGTTGGAACATGGCCACCAGCTAAAAGAATTACATCATAATTTAAAAGTTTTTCTTTTGAAAGGGGGATAGCGATAATCATAAAGGTCCATTGTTTCTAAAGAAAAATCTTCTTTAAAAAAGACATTTTTAAAGAAATCACACATCTCATCATTTTTTTGATAAGACTTTGGATTAGCAGCAATTAAACAACAACGACTATGGTCTTTCCAATAATGTTTTAAGTTTTCAATAAAATGATTTTTATGATCTAAAGCTTCGACACGGTAACTTTGATCTAATGGTCCAGTAGGACTGCTTGTAAGAAAAAGAATCATTTTAACACCACCTTATCTTTTATATTATTTCAAAAATAAATTTAGATAATGTCAAAATGTTTTCATTGAATAAAGGGTAAGAAATAATTGTAAATGAAATGAATATATGTTATTTTAGTTATGGGAATGAGGTTCTCCCACGATTTTTAATCGAAACCGCTATTTGGCTAATGACTTCTGTGTATAACACAGGGTGATTAGCTTTTTTTATAGGAGGAAGTTTATGAATAAGAAAACTGAATTAATAAAATACGGGGTACTTGCTCTAATTATTGGAATTATTATAGGTATTATTGATACAATTTTTGGAAAAGGACTTATTTTGGTTGGTGAAATAAGAAATAATTATTTTTGGTATTTAGTTCCTTTTTTACCAATTGCTGGGTTGTTGATTACTTGGTTGTATCGTCATTTTAATGAATTAAGTCTGAAGGGAATGACATTGGTGTTTGAAACAGGCCAACAAAAAAGAGATGCTATTCCTTTAGCGCTTATTCCACTTATTATGATTTGTACCTGGATCACACATTTATTTGGAGGAAGTGCCGGTAGAGAAGGTGTCGCTGTTCAAATAGGTGCAACATTATCACATTACTTTTCAAGATATTTTCATTTTCCTAAAAATGGAAAAGTTTTATTGATTACAGGAATGGCTGCAGGATTTGGCGGATTATTTCAAACGCCATTGGCCGCACTCTTTTTCGCAATGGAAATAATGATTGTTGGAAAGATAGATTATGAAGCACTTCTTCCTGCGTTCATCGGTGCTTTTAGTGCTTCTTATACCTCTCACTTTTTAGGTTTAGAAAAATTTAGTGTTAAAATAACTCAGACAATTAATACAAATGATTTTAAAAATATTTTTTTAATGATTATTTTAGGCATTCTTTTTGGATTCGTAGGAAAACTATTTTCTTTGTCTCTTGCAAAGTTAAAAGATATTTTTAAAAAGAAATTTGAAAATTCTTATAGAAGAATTGGATTTATTTCTATTCTTCTTGTTGTTGGTTTAATGCTCTTTAAAGGAAGATACAGTGGACTTGGGACAAATCTTATCGACTTATCTTTTCATCAAGGGACAATTCAAATTTATGATTGGCTTTTAAAACTTGTTTTTACGATCATTACCCTTGCGATTGGTTTTCAAGGTGGAGAAGTGACACCTCTATTTTCAATTGGAGCGTCGTTTGGTGTTGTTTTAGCGTTTATCTTTCATTTACCAATTGAATTATGTGCAGCTTTAGGTTATGTAGCTGTTTTTGCTTCAGCTACGAATACATTATTAGCACCAATTATGATGGCAGTAGAAGTGTTTGGTGGTAGTAATATGATGATTTTTGTGATTGTCTGTATTTTTGCTTATTTAGTAAATGGAAATCAATCGATTTATGGTGCACAAATCAACCATTTTGACTAAGTGTTTTCATTAAGAAATTGTCTAATCAATTATTTCTATAAATAAATTGTCAATTGCTTTATTTTTTGTTAAAATGAGTTACTGAAAGTCGGTGAATATATAATGGCGATAGAACAAAATAAAATAAGGAACTTCTCAATTATAGCTCATATTGATCATGGAAAAAGTACCTTAGCAGATAGAATTCTAGAAATGACAGGAGCTGTTTCTGATCGTGAAATGAAAGCTCAGTTATTAGATAGTATGGAGCTAGAAAGAGAAAGAGGAATTACAATTAAATTAAATGCAGTGCAATTACAATATAAAGCAAAAGATGGACAAACTTATTTATTACATTTGATTGATACTCCAGGTCATGTTGACTTTACATACGAGGTTTCTCGTTCCCTTGCAGCATGTGAAGGGGCAGTATTAGTTGTAGATGCTGCACAAGGTGTTGAAGCACAAACACTAGCAAATGTGTATTTAGCTTTAGATAATGATTTGGAAATTTTACCAGTTATTAATAAAGTAGATTTACCAAGTGCTAATCCACAACGTGTTATTAAAGAAATAGAAGATGTAATTGGCTTACCTGCAGATCATGCACCTCTTATTTCAGCAAAAAGTGGTCTTAATGTACAAGATGTCTTAGAAATGATTGTAAGAGATATACCAGCTCCTCAAGGAAGTGTAGATAATCCTACACAAGCATTAATATTTGATTCATTCTATGACAGTTATCGTGGTGTCGTTGTTTTTGTAAGAATTAAAGAAGGATCTATTAAAGTAGGTGATCATATTAAATTTATGGCCACTGGTGCCACTTATGAAGTAACAGAAGTTGGGGTAAGAACACCAGCCGAAATCAAAAAAGATGAACTTGTTTGTGGTGAAGTTGGATGGATTTCAGCAGCAATTAAATCAATTCAAAATGTACATGTTGGGGATACAATTACAACTTTAGAAAATGAAAGTTATGAACAATTACCTGGCTATCGTAAATTAAACCCGATGGTCTATTGTGGTCTTTATCCGGTAGATAATTCTAAATATAAAAACTTACGTGAAGCTTTAGAAAAAATCCAATTAAGTGATTCATCTTTAGTATTTGAACCAGAAACATCACAAGCTTTAGGCTTTGGATTTAGATGTGGCTTCTTAGGATTATTACACATGGATGTTATTCAAGAACGTCTTGAAAGAGAATTCGATTTAGAATTGATTGCGACAGCACCATCAGTTATTTATCGTGTTTATTTAACAGATAAAACAATGGTTGAAATTGATAACCCAGCGATGATGCCTGCACCTCAAGTGATTGATTTTATTGAAGAACCTTATGTTAAAGCTTCAATTATGACACCAAATGAATACATTGGTTCTATTATGGAATTATGTCAATCAAAACGTGGTGAGTATGTTGATATTGAATATATTGATGATACACGTAGAAATATCATCTACAATATTCCTTTATCAGAAATCGTATATGATTTCTTTGATAAATTAAAATCAAGTACAAAAGGGTATGCTTCTTTCGATTATGAATTGATTGGTTACCGTGAAAGTAAACTTCAAAAAATGGATATCTTATTAAATGGAGATGTTGTAGATGCACTTTCTTCCATTGTTCATAAAGATTTTGCTTATAGTCGAGGTAAAGTCATTTGTGAAAAATTAAAAGAAATCATTCCTAAACAAATGTTTGAAGTACCAGTTCAAGCAGCACTTCAAGGAAAAATCATTGCCCGTACAACCATCAAAGCAATGCGAAAAAATGTCCTTGCTAAATGTTATGGTGGAGATATTTCTCGTAAAAAGAAATTATTAGAAAAACAAAAAGAGGGTAAAAAACGTATGAAAGCTGTGGGAAGTGTTGAAATTCCTCAAGAAGCATTCATGGCAATTTTATCTGTCGATGATGAATAGCAGCTCAAGCTGCTATTTTGATATAAAAATGTGAAATTATTGTTTTTAGACCATAATTCAAATTTACTATTTAATTAAAGTATAATATAATACACATGCGGAAGGAGGCGTAATATTTTGAAATTGTTTAATAATAAAAATAACTCAAAAGTACGTTTTCATGGTTTTAGTGAAGAAAAGGAATATCAAAATAGTAAGACAGAAATTATTGTTTCAAAAAGATTAATTGAACTAATATGTCTGACAATTATTTTGATTATTATATTAATTATTAGACTTGCTTATGTGCAATTAACGCAAGCAGATAATTTAAGTGTGAAGTTGGAAACCTATGGAACTTCAACATTTACAAATGATGCTCCTCGTGGAGAAATCTATGATCGTAATTATACAAAACTTGTAGGTAATGAAAATGTTATATGTGTTAATTATTATGCGCCAAAATCAATTACAGATAAAGAAATTACATACATTGCAAAATTTTTGAGTAAAAAATTAGATATTGATTTTGAACCAAAGAATGTAAATAATATCACAGAAAGAAATATCAAAGATTATTTTATCATTGCCCATGAAAAACTTGCTGAAAGTTTGATTAGTAATAAAGAGTTGTCACAATTAAAAAAAGATAATTCTGATAGTTCAGATTATGAAAAAGCAAAGAAAAATCTAATTGTTTCCAAATTAACGTTAGACTATATTTATCAAAATATGACACATGATGAAATTGAACAAGTTCGTTTTGAATATTTAATGAAACGATGTAAAAAAGGATATGTGACACTTGCTGAAGGAATTTCTGTTGAAGAAGCGAGTGTTATTGGTGAAAATGCAAATGTTTTAAAAGGTATTCAAATTAGTAGTGGTTGGTCACGTCAATCAATGGTGGATGGACAACTTTCTTCTATTTTTGGAAAAGTAACTACAAAAAGACAAGGATTACCTTCAGAAATGAAAAATGAACTTTTAGCTTTAGGATATACGAATGATAGTCGTGTTGGAACGAGCGGTTTAGAAAAACAATATGAAGATATTTTAAAAGCAACAAATTCATCTTACTCTATTAAATACAATAGTAATGGAGATTCTATTGTGACAAATAGCATTAATGGTCAAAAAGGAGATAATATTCGTTTGTCAATTGATTGGGAGCTTCAAACATTCGCAGACGAACTAATTACTAACGAATTAAAAGCATGTAATAGTTTTAATAAGTACTTTGAAAAAATGTATTTTGTAATGATGGATCCAAATACTGGTGAAGTATTAGTAATGTCAGCAAAGAAAATTGATAAAACCACAGGTGAAGTATCTGATATTTCTTCTTTCAACTATTTAGGACAAGTTGAAATAGGGTCCACATCAAAAGCAGGAACACTTTATACAGCTTTTAAAGAAAATATTATTGTTCCAAATACGTATTTTGTCGATGAACCGATTAAAATTAAAGGTTCAAAAGAAAAGAAATCATACAAAAATATGGGAAATATCAATGAAGTCGATGCACTAGCGTGGTCTTCAAACGTTTACATGTTTAGAATTGCAATGAAACTTGCCGATGTCAATTATGTTCCAAATGCGTCCTTAAACGTTGATTTCAATAAATTTGTAAAAACACTTACAATTATTAGACGTGATTTTGGTGAATTAGGTTTAGGAGTAAAAACAGGACTTGATGTACCAAACGAAGGCGATGGATATAAAGGACAAAGATCTGAAGCTGGTTTATTATTAGATGCTTGTATTGGACAATATGATACATATACACCAATTCAATTAGCACAATATACCTGCACGGTGGCAAATATGGGTAAAAAAGTACAACCTCATTTCTTAGTTGAATCATTTAAAACTGATGATGCAGGAAACAATGTTTCAACTTATAAATTTAAAACAAATATTCAAGATGATGTTTCTTCACAAGTAGAAGCCTTCCAACAAATCAAAAAAGGAATGCGTGCTTGTGTTACAAGAAGTGATGGAACATCTCATACGTATTGGTCACAAAAGCCTTATGCTGCTTACTGTAAAACAGGAACTGCAGAAAAATATGATCCTGGTGATAATGTCGATCATCCTAACCACTTACAAATTGGTTATATTTCAGCAACAGAAGATAGTAAACCAATTGTTGCCTTTGCAAGTATTGCTGAACGTGAAGATCGTTCTTCTACTGGTGCTGATTCATCTGCGCCAATTATTGCAAATCAAGTTGTCGATAAATATGTAGAAAAATATGGACTAAATTAAAAAAATGCTAGTATTTCATAAATTATTATGTTATTATGTGTAAGAAAGTTTTAGTGATGCGGAGGTGTAATCATGAGAGATAATATCATTTTAAAATGTACAGAATGTGGTGAAGAAAATTATATCAACACTAAGAATAAAAGAAATCATCCAGATAGAATGGAAGTAAATAAATATTGCCCAAGATGCAATAAAAAAACTGTACACAAAGAAAAAAAATAAGCCTCGGCTTATTTTTTATTATGAGGAAAAAATATGGAAGAACTCAAAATCAAACATATGACACTGGGTCAAATGGCAACCAATTGTTATATTATTGAAAATGGTAATCAGTCTTTAATTGTTGATCCTGGTGCTGAAAGTGAAAAAATAATACAATATTTAAATGAAAACCATTTAAATATTTCAGCTATTCTTTTAACGCATGGACATTTTGATCATATTGGCGCCGTTGATGACTTGGTAAATAAATATCAATGTCCTGTTTATCTTCATGAAAGAGATTATAATTGTTTCTATGATGATGACATTAATTTATCTAATTATTCAAAACCATTAAACATGCAAACAAAAATAACTCTTGTAAAAGATTTCATAGAATGTGCAGGTTTTAAAATTCAATTTTTAAATTTACCTGGACATACGCATGGTTCTTGTTTTGTGATTTTTGAAGATCATCATATTATCTTTTCTGGAGATGTTATATTTAAAGGTGCTATTGGAAGATATGATTTTCCTAATTCTTCATTAGAAGAAACAATTGCTTCTATTGAAAAAATTAAAGGTATTTCAGGAAACTATCTTATTTATCCTGGGCATGGACCATCAACAACGCTCGATGATGAAAAAAGGAATAATCCGTACTTAAATCGTTTGTAAAAACGATTTTTTTGTTTTTTTTCATTTTTTTGAAGAAAAAAACAAAAAAAGAGCGAATAAACTAGTAGGAGGAACAATATGAACGAATTATTTGAACAATTAGTCTATGAAGCTCTTAAAGAGAAAGTAAGTGATATTCACTTATTATCTAAAGAAAAAGGCATTATAAAGTTTAGAAAGAAAGGGAGGCTTTATGATTATGGAACGATTGATTCAAAACAAATGACAAAACTATTAAATTATATTCGTTTTATTTCTAAAATAGATTTAAATTATTTTAGAAAGCCACAAACAGGCCATTGTATTTTTGAATATAACAATAGAAAATATAATCTCAGAATTTCATCTTTGATGGGAAAAGAGATGGATTCACTTGTTATTAGAATACTGAATAATCATCAAAAACTTACATTAAATAACTTAACTTATGATTTTCATGTAAATCAATTTCTAAAACAAATAGCTAAACAAGAAAATGGTTTATTTATTATTAGTGGGGCGACAGGATCAGGAAAATCAACAACACTCTATGCTTTACTTGATGAAATCAATAAACATTATCAAAAGAATATTATTACATTGGAAGATCCTATTGAAATTGAAAAAGATTATTGTCTTCAAATTGAATTAAATGAAAAACAAGGAATCAATTATAACGAATCGCTTAAACAAATATTAAGACATGACCCAGATGTAATCATGATAGGTGAAATACGAGATGAAACAACGGCGCAACTTGCTTTAACATGTGCTTTGACAGGTCATTTAGTTTTGACAACACTTCATGCAAGTCATTGTATAAACACATTAAAAAGACTTGTAAATTTGAATATCCAGTTATTGGATTTAGAAGATGTATTAATTGGGGTGATGACACAAAAAATGAACATCAATAAAAAACAAAAAATTGTTGTTGAAAGTGAATTTATGGATAAGCAAAGTTTACAAAATTATTTTAAAAACAAAAAAGTCAATTATTATGATTTTAAAAAAGCGCATAAAACATTGATTGATAAAGGTATTTTAGATGAATAAAGTAACATTAGATTTTATAGAATATATGATTTTCTTTTTAAAGCAAGGATATTCAATACACGATTTGTTGGATTTATGCAAAATGCTTGATTTTAAAAAACAAGTAAGTGATTTGGAAAAATATCTTTATCAAGGAGAAACAGTAGATGAAGCATTACTAAAAATGAATTTACCTGGTTTATTTAAAGAATATTTTTCTTTTTTTAAACATGATTTTTCAATTGACGATGCTTTAGAAAAAACACTTGCTATTTGTAAGAAAAGAGAAGAAATCAAAAAAATTATTATAAAGAAATTAGGTTATCCACTTTTTATGTTGATTTTTCTCTTTGTTTTTTCTATTTTTGTTGTTTTATTTCTATTACCACAAGTAGAAATTCTATTTATTGATTTTAACATTGAAAAAAGTTTAATTACTGAATTTTTCTTTACCCTGCTTAAAATTATTCCTTTGTTTTTGATACTTGTTTTTGTTGTAGTTGTTTCCATTGTTTTGTTTGTAAAGATTTCTGTAACACATCAACATTTTCAATATATTGATTTTATGATTGAACATACGCGATTAGTTAAAAATGTTATTTGTAAGTATTACTCGCTTAAATTTGCTATCTATTATGATGAGTTGCTGATGAATAATTATGATGCAACAACTATTATTGAACTTCTTTATAACAAGATAAAAGATAGCGATATTAAGATGATTGTTTATGAACTGTACAATTCTATTTTAGAAGGAAGAAATATTGATTCTGCCATCCAAGCATTTCCTTATTTTTCAGATGATTTTAAGATGTTTATCGTTCTTATTCATAATAAAAATGAAAAAAAATCTTTAAAAGAGTATATAGATATTTCGTTTATGCAAATAGATCGTTTAATTTCACGTATTATAAAAACAATTGTTCCTTTGATTTATGGATTTGTTGCAAGTTTTGTCATTGTTGTTTATGTATCCATCATAATTCCAATGATGAATGTTGTTTCAACTCTATAAATAAAAATAAAAGAAAGGAAAACTATAGGTGAAAATGATGATAAAAAAAGAAAATGGGTTTACATTGATCGAAATGATATTTTGTATATCAGTTATTTTAGTGATTTTACTTCTTGTTATTCCTGAAGTGACCAGCAAAAATCGTATTGTTAAAGAGAAAAGCTGTGACGCTCAAATTGAAGTTGTCAACTCTCAAATTGTGTTATACGAGATTGAGCATGGAGAACTACCAACAAGCATGTCACAATTAACTTCTGGCAGTCATCCTTATTTAAAAGAAAAGCAAGCTGTTTGTCCTTCTGGACTTGCAATTCAAATTAATGACGGGGAAGCTTATGTTTCAAAATAAAGGATTCACTATGATAGAAATGTTGTTTGTGTTATCTATTATTATTTCAATAACATTACTTACCATTCCATACTATTTTACACATCAAAATAATTCCAATTTTGAAAATGTCCAAAAACAAGTAGGAATGATGATTGATCAAGCTAAACAAGAATCATTAATTTCTCATCAAAAAATTGATTTATGTTTTACCAAAAAGGAAGTTTATTATTTAAAAGATGAACAAAAGATTAGTTTTCAACTTCCTGATAAGTTCTATTTTGATAAAATTAAAGAGGTTTATTTTAATAAAAATGGTAATATCAATCAGGCAAATCATATTGTTTTGGCTAATAATCAAAAAAAGATAAAAATTGTTTTTCATTTAGGAAGTGGTGAATATGAATTCCAATCGTAAAGGATTTACTTTAATTGAAAGCTTGTTTGCTTTTAGCGTTTTCATTTCTGTTATTGTTTTACTTGTTTCGTTATATACATTAAATGGAAAAACAATGCTAAGAATTGAAAAGGAATATCAAGAATATATTTCTATCCAGAGTAATCAAGAACAAAAATTAAATTTAGAAGAAGGAGTTGAACAATGTCTAAAAGAGGTTTTACATTAATAGAAGTTTTATTAAGTCTTTTAATTACGTCTTTGATTGTCATTAATTGCTCACTTCTTTATAAAACTCTTTATTTTTCTAATTATGGAAATAAAATAGATGCACGTTTAGAAAATGGAGTAGCTACGTTATCAAAAGAATTAATAACGGCGCATTCTATAGAATATGGAAATAGGTTAACTTTTAAAAATGAAAAAGACGAACAATGCCAGGTTATCTTACAAAATGATCGTTTAGTTTTAACACCAGGACATAACATTTTATGTAATGCAATCGATGAAGTACGATTTGAAGGAGGAGATAATTTGATTCGAATGGAGATTAAAAGAAATGACATTTGGTCTTGTTATATTATAGGAAGTGATTATGAAATTAAAAACGAATAATGGCTCTGCCTTACAAATAACTCTTGTTTTGCTTTTGATTCTATCTTTAAATATTTTTTCTTTATGCCAAATAACAATTCTAAATAGTCGCAGTTTTAAGGGATTAAAAGAAGTGAACGAAACACGACTTATTGAAAATATATTATTAGCGAATTATAAATATGAAAATAAAAATAGTATTTTATTAAGCAATTATTTAACTATTGACGCCTATGCCATTAGTTATACTGTAGATGACATGGGAAATTATTTTTATATTGAAACAACGATAGAAAAAGAAAATAAAAAACATCTATTCCATGTTGAATTAAATAAAGAAAAGAATATTATTCAAAAAATAGAAGAAATTAACTAGAAAAAATATTCCATTCATAATAATTATTTGTTATAATCATCGAGAGTATTAATAAAAAGGAGATTATTATGATTAACGTTAGTGATTTAAAACCTGGTGTAACTTTCCAATTAGATGGAAATTTATATGTCGTGTTAGATTATTCTCACAATAAAACTGCTAGAGCTGCAGCAAATATTAAAGTTAAAATGAAAAATTTACGTACAGGATCAACTACTGAATTAACTTTCGGTGGGAATGATAAAGTAAAAAGAGCTCAAATCGATAAAAAAGAAATGCAATACTTATATAATACAGGAGATGCATTTGTATTTATGGATGGTGAAACATACGAACAAATTGAAATTCCTGCAGAAAACTTAGAATGGGAAAAGAATTTCTTAAAAGAAAGCGCAACTGCTACAATTCGTAGTTTTGAAGGTGAAGTATTAGGTGTTCAATTGCCTGATAAAGTTACTTTACAAATTACAGAAGCTGAAGCAGCAGTTAAAGGAGATACTGCAACTGGAGCTACTAAAAATGCTGTTTTGGAAACTGGTTTCCAAATTAAAGTTCCTTTATTTATTGACGAAGGAGAAATGGTTGTTATTTCAACTGCTGAAGGAAAATATTCAGGTAGAGCTTAAACACTAGATTATTCTAGTGTTTTTTCATATAAAAAAAATTTCTTCATATAAATGATAGTGAGGGGATTTATATGAATAAACAGGCTATTACTTTTTTATCACTTTTTACACTTATTCTTGTTTTATCAGTTTATTATTTAGTTGTTCCACCTATTGATCAACAAGCAAATGTTCAAACAAAACAACTTAGTAAAATAGAAGTTCTTCAAAATCAATTGAATGAAAATCATGAAAATACACTTGCTGAAAATAATGATGTAATTGCATCGGCTAAATCATCAAAAAAACAAATACAAGAGGCATTGACATCTATTGAAAAAACAAATTCAGATATTGAAACTGAAAATACAATATGTAAATTATTAAAAGAAAAAGGGTATAAAGAATGTTTTGTAGAACTTGATGATACTCATTTGAAAGTTGTTATCAAATTAAAAGAAGCAACTTCAAAAGATGCAAATCGCGTCATTAAATGTATTCAAGGGAAATATAATAATAAATTTGATATTGAAGTAAAGTTTGTAGAAGACTAAACTTGAATAATTGGACAATTTTATATAAAATATAGGTATAGTTAAAGAAGGAGTAATCATATGGAATATTATGTTGTAGAAAAGAAAAATAATTTAGGTGAACAATACATTGAATTATCTGTTTTTCAATCTATTACAACTCATGAAATGAGTAAAATAGAAGGTGTTGATTTTGATGGTGGAAAAGGTGCCGTTAATGTTGAAATTAATGATCATAATCAAGTTGTTATTGATTTAAATATTTGTATTGATTATGGTTTAAATGTTGGAAAAGTTGTTACCCAAATTCAAAGTGAAATTGTTAATGCTATTGATCGATATATTGGTTTTAGAAATGTAAAAGTTAACATTAATGTTAATAAGATTAAATTTTAGGAATTGTTTAAACGATTCCTTTTTATTTGTTTAAATTGCCTCAAATATATGATAAAATAGTAATATATTTTTGGAAGGAAATGTTTTATGGAAAAAGTAAGAAAAAAATTAATTAGAGAAAAAGCAGTTATTGCTGTTTATCAATATTTATTAACAAATGCAACAGATGAAGAAATTGAAAATTATTTGAATAATTATTATAAACCTAGAATGGAAGATAGAGAAGTGGCTTTATGCAAAACACTTGTATTTAATACAATTTCTCGTATTGATGAATACAAGCCTCTTATTCAAAAACATTTGAAAAAAGGATGGACATTAGAAAGACTTTCTTTAATGGAAAAGGCAATTCTTTATGTTTCTATTTATGAACTTAATGATTATTCAAAAGAAATTGTTGTTAATCAAGCAGTTGAACTTGCTAAAAAATACTGTGATGAGGATACTTATAAATTTATCAATGGAGTTTTAGCATCTATTGACTAAAAAATATTTAACGGTTTCTGCGTTAAACAACTATTTAAAAAGAAAAGTAGATATAGATTCTCAATTACAGATTATTTATATAAAAGGTGAGATTTCAAACCTAAAAAGAAATATTAATTCTGGTCATTTATATTTTACACTAAAAGATGAAAAATCAAATATAAGTGCTATCATGTATAAAGGTTTTGCAAATCAATTAACATTTGATTTAAAAAATGGAGATCATGTCTTAATAGAGGCTAGTGTTTCTGTTTATGCAGTAACTGGCTATAATCAACTTATTGTAAGAACAATTGAACCCGACGGTATTGGTGTTTTGTATTTACAATTTGAAGCTTTGAAAAAAAAGTTGTATCAAGAAGGATTATTTGATTCAAAATATAAAAAAGACATTCCTTTATACCCAGGAAAAATTGCTGTTCTTTCGGCTTATCCAAGTGCTGCTTTAATGGATGTTATGCAAACAATCAAATCAAGATTTCCAATTTGTCGAGTTATCATTTTTCCAATACCAGTTCAAGGAAAAGATGCCTATCTTTATATTGTTAAAACGTTAAAATATGTAGATCAATTAAAATTTAACACGATTATTCTAGCAAGAGGTGGAGGTTCGTTAGAACATTTATGGAACTTTAATGAAGAAACACTTGCAAGAACAATTTTTGAGTTGAAAACACCAATTATTACAGGTGTTGGACATGAAACTGATTTTACAATTTGTGATTATGTCAGTGATTTTCGTGCTTTGACACCTACTGCAGCAGCTATCAAAGCGACACCTAATTTATTAGAAATGCAAGATAATTTAATGCAGCTTACAAATTTATTGAAAGCAAATATGAAATACAAAATTGAATCATCAAAAAAAGAATTAATTCGTTATGAAAATTATTATTTATTTCATAATCCTGAAAAAATTTATGGTGATTCAGCGCAATATTTAAATCATCTTCAAGAAAGATTAATTAATGGAATGAAAAATAGATTACAAACTTCTAAAACAAAGCAAAAAGAATTAAGTCTTGTTTTAAGTTCTCGTAATGAAATCTTTATAAATGAATATAATCAACATATTGCTGCACAAGTGAATTTATTAAAAATGAATATGGAACATAAAATCAAATACAGTAAAACTGATTTTATGTCTTTAGTTTCAAAATTAAATGCTTTAAGTCCACTTCATACTTTGGAAAGAGGCTATGCTATTGTCAGTAAAAATGATAAAAATATTTCATCAGTAGATGATGTTTCTAATCAAGATAAAATATCAATTCTTTTTAAAGATGGCTATGTAAATGCAATAGTGCATAAGGAGTGATAAAATGGAAAATATGACATTTGAACAAGCGCTAAATCGATTAGAAGAAATTGTTCAATTATTAGAAAAAGATACAACGTCTTTAGATCAAAGTGTTGATCTATTTCAAGAAGGAATTCAACTTTCTAATTATTGTTCAAAAAAAATAAATAATGTTGAAGATAAAGTCGCAAAAATTCTTTTAAATGGAAAAATTGAAGACTTTGATGTAGGTGAACAACATGAATAATATTGTAAATGAAATTAATCAAAGATTAAAAACAATTTTAAATGATTATCCAAAGAGTAAAGTAAAAGAAGCTATGCTTTATTCTTTACAAGCTGGTGGAAAAAGAATTAGACCTTTTATTGTTTTACAAGTCATTAGAGCTTATAATCAAAATTATCATGATTATATAGATATCGCATGTGCTTTAGAAATGATCCATACATATTCTTTGATTCATGACGATTTGCCAGGAATGGATAATGATGATTTAAGACGAGGAAAACCAACATGTCACAAACAATTTGGCGAAGCAACAGCCATTTTAGCTGGTGATGGTTTGTTAAATGAAGCGGTAAATATTATTGTAAAAACATCTTTGGCTAGTGATTTAAAAATTGCCTTGATTTCTTGTCTTTATCAAGCAAGTGGTATTTCAGGAATGATTTATGGACAAGAATTAGATATTGAAAATGAAAATAAGAAATTATCTATTGATAAGCTCAATACTATTCATCATTATAAAACAGGCAAATTGTTATCATGTGCTTTTCAACTTGGTGGATTGATTGCAAGTCCTCAAGATGTAAAAGTTTTGAAAGAAATTGGATATAAAGTGGGACTTGCATTTCAAATTCAAGATGATATTTTAGACGTGATTTCTGATAGTAAAACTTTAGGAAAACCTGTTGGCAGTGATGCAAGTAATCATAAAGAAACGTATACGACTTTAATAGGTGTTGAAGCTTCACAAAAAGAAGTAGATAAATTGTTTAAAGAAGCAATCGAGCTTGTTTATTCTTTATCAATTAATCATGGCTTAATTATTGAAATTATTGAGCTTTTATGGAAAAGAGTGAGTTAAATGGATTTAAATAAAATAAAAGATCCAAGTTTTTTAATGGAAATGAATATAGATGAATTAAATGAATTGGCATATGAAATTCGTCAATTTATTATTCAATCTGTTTCAAAAACAGGGGGGCATTTGTCAAGTAACTTAGGAATTGTTGAGTTGACAATTGCGTTACACTATGTTTTTAATTCACCAAAAGATAAGATTTTTTTTGATGTTGGACATCAAAGTTATGTTCATAAAATCTTAACGGGAAGGGCAAAGCAATTTCCAACATTACGTCAGTTTAATGGCTTATCGGGGTTTCAAAAACGGTGTGAAAGCAAACATGATGTTTGGGAAGCTGGACATTCTTCTACTGCACTTTCAGCTGCGGTTGCTATGGCGATTGCGAGAGATTTAAATCATGAACATTTTGATGTTATACCTGTTATTGGTGATGGTGCTGTTGTTGGTGGTGAATCTTTAGAAGCATTGAACCATTTAGGATCAACACAAAATAAAGTGATTTTAATTTTAAATGATAACCAAATGTCTATTTCTAAAAGTACGGGTGCGATGAATAACTTTCTCAATAATATACGTATTTCTAATACTTATAATCGTATGAAAGATGATTATCGTACAATGTTACAAAAGGGTAAACTTGGTGAAGGTGTTTATAAAGCAACAAAATATTTGAAAGATTTTGTAAAACATGGTTTTTTAGATGATACCATTTTTGAAGATTTTGGTATGGATTATTTAGGTCCTATTGATGGACATAATATAGAAGAACTTATTCGTGTCTTAAATATCGCAAAAACAAATAAAAAAAGTGTTGTTGTGCACGTTGTTACAGAAAAAGGAAAAGGTTATTCTTATGCAGAAAATGATAAAGAAGGAAAATGGCACGGAACACCACCTTTTAATGTAAAAACTGGAAATGTTCTAACATCTACAAATAAAAAATCTTGGTCATCCATTGTTTCTGATCAAGTATTTCAATGGATGAAAATTGATAAGGATGTTACTGCTATTACACCTGCTATGATGAAAGGATCAGCAATGGATAATCTTTTTAAAGTTTTTCCTGAACGTTGTTTTGATGTAGGAATTGCTGAGGAACACGCCATGACTTTTGCTGCAGGATTGTCAATATCTAAGAAAAAATCTTTTATTTCTGTTTATTCATCTTTTATTCAAAGAGCTTATGATCAAATTAATCATGATATTGCCCGTATGAAATTACCTTGTTTATGTAGTATTGATCGTGCCGGAATTGTTGGTGAAGATGGACCAACACATCATGGTGTTTTTGATATTGGCTTTTTAACACCAATACCTAATATTGTCTATTTTGCACCTAAAGATGCTAAAGAATTAAGAACATACGTTAATACATGTTTCACTAATTTTAATAAACCTTATTTTTTACGTATTCCAAGGGGCAGTATAGATGACCATCCAGTTGATTATCATGTTACTTTGAAAATTGGAACGTGGACAATAGAATGTCGTGAAGAAAATTATGAACTAACGATTATTTGTTATGGTGAAAATGTAATGAGAGTTAAAAATATGATTGAAGAAAACCATTTACCTATTCGCTTAATTAATGCAAGATTTATTAAACCAATAGATTATAGTATGGTACATACGATTTTTAAAAATGATGAGAAACCAATTATTGTTTATGAAACTGTTTTAAAAACGGGTTCTTTAGGCTCTATATTACTTACATATTGTAATGAAAATCGAATTTTAAGAAGTTTTGAACATATTGCTATTCAAGATCATTTTTCAAAACAAGGGACAGTTAATGAAATTTTAGAAGATGAACATGTGGATATTAAATCGTTATTATTAAAATGTGAGGAATTACTTAATGGAAAAAAAGAGAATTGATTTATTGTTAGTTGAACAAGGTTTTTTCGATTCAAGAGAAAAGGCTAAACGTGCTATCATGGCAGGAATTGTTCATAATGATCATGAAATAATTGATAAGCCCGGAACAAAAGTTCCAGTTGATATGGAATTGTTTGTAAAAGGATCTGTGATGCCTTATGTCTCTCGAGGTGGTTTAAAACTTGAAAAAGCCCTTAAATATTTTGATATAACAATGACAGATCGTGTTATGGTTGATATTGGATCTTCAACAGGTGGTTTTACAGATTGTGCTTTACAAAACAAAGCGAAACGTGTATACGCTGTTGATGTAGGTACGAACCAACTTGTTTGGAAATTAAGAAACGATCCACGTGTTGTTGTTAAAGAAAAAACAAATTTTAGACATGCAACAATTGATTTGTTTGAATATGAACTTCCAAATATTGCAACAATTGATGTATCTTTTATTTCATTAAAACTTATTTTTGAACCTTTAAAAGATATTTTAAATGATGGGGACGATATTGTTGCGTTAATCAAGCCACAATTTGAAGCAGGGCGAGAAGATGTCGGAAAAAAAGGAATTGTTAAGGATGCTAAAATACATCAAAGAGTCATTGAAAATGTGATTTCTTATGCAAATGAATGTCATTTTAGTATTCAAAATTTAACGTATTCACCAATTACTGGTGGAGAAGGAAATATTGAATTCTTAGCACATTTTAAAGTAGGAGGAACAAATTCTTTACTTCAAATAGAACAAGTCGTACAAGAAGCACATGATTGTTTTAAAGAATAATGGAGGTGTAATTTATGCTTGAAAGTTTGTACATCGAAAATTTTGCAATTATTAACCAAGTTCAAATTGATTTTCATTCAGGAATGACTGTATTAACTGGTGAAACTGGTGCCGGGAAATCAATTATTATTGATGCCATTGGACAACTTTTAGGTCAAAGAACGCAACCAAATTTCGTTAAAGAAAATCGAGATTATGCCTATATTGAAGGTGTGTTTACTTCTAATGAAAAAATAAATACACTTCTAGATGAAATGCATATACCAAGTGATACACAACTTATTGTTTCTAAAAAGATTACAAAGGATGGGAAATCAAGCATTAAAATTAATTATCGTTCAACAACCCAAATGTTATTGAAAACAGTTATGTCAAATCTTGTGGATATTCATTCACAATTTGAAACACACCAATTATTTAAACAATCTTATCATCTGCAAGTTTTAGATGATTATTGTGGAAAAGAATTAAGTATTTTAAAAGAAAAATATTTTAATAATTTTAATCAATACAAAAAGCTAGAAAAAGAGTATAAACAGCTAAAAAATGAAGAATTATCAGATGAACAATATGATTTTTATCTCTCACAAAAAAACGAAATTGATGAACTTCATTTAGATGATTTTGATGAAGAGGAATTTATTAAAGAAAGAAATGAATTAAATAATTTTGAAAAAAATGCTAAACATATTTCACAGTATAAAAATATTATGGATTCTTCTAAAGGAATGATGTCTTTATTTAAAGATGGGTTAAATGAACTTGCATCTATAGATAGTTCTAAAATACAAGACCTTCATGATCAATTATATGATGCTTATTATTCTATTGAAGGAATTAATGATGATATCTATGATTATCTTCAATTATCAAACTTTAGCGAAGAACGATATAATGAGGTTCAAGATACTTATTTTAAACTTAATAAATTAAAACGCAAATACGGGGCAAGTATAGAAAATATATTAGATTTTAGAGCTGAACTTGATAAAAAAATACAATATTTTGAAAACAGAGAGAGTGTTATTTCAACTCTTGAAAGCAAACTTAAAACTAATCAAGAAAATGCATTTAAAATTGCTTTAGATATTTCAAAATTACGTCAAGAAAATGCTCTTATATTAGAAAATGAAGTAAAAGAGATCTTAAAAGATCTTTATTTACCTCAGGTTGATTTTAAATTTCAATTTGAAAAAACAAATTTAACAGAAAACGGTATGGATTCTGTTTGTATTGTTGTTTCTACAAATGTAGGGCAAGTTGCTAAACCGTTACAAAAAATTGCTTCAGGAGGAGAATTATCACGTATTATGCTTGCTATTAAAACAGCATGTCAGCATGATGAAAATAATACAATTATATTTGATGAAGCTGATACTGGTGTAAGTGGTAAAGTTGCTGAAAGCATTGGAAAAATCATGAAAGAAATTTCAAAAAATCAACAAGTAATTTGTATTACACATTTAGCCCAGGTTGCTTGTTTTGCAAACCATCATCTTCAGATAAGTAAGCAATTAGAAAGCAATGATACAAATGTTAAAATAACTATTTTAAGTGATGAAGACAGTATTATCGAACTTGCTAAAATGATCTCTGGTAAAGAAATTACTGAACAATCCATAGCTCATGCAAAACAACTTAAAAAAAATAATGTATAATAAAAAGCATAGATGCCAAACTCAAATGTAGTCTATTGACTACAGGAGGTATCTATGCTTTTTAAAAAGCTTACAATTTCCCTCGTTATATGTTTATTATCCATAATGTGTATCACTCAAATTTATGGTCTTGATGTGATGATTGGTGGAGAATCAATAGGTATTGTTTTAAATTATGATGCTATTTGTATCACAGGTTTTTATGATATTGAAGTAAATCAACAAATAATTGATCCATCTCGTTATTTTAAAATTAATGATTTAATCATTGAAGTAGAAAATCAAAAAGTAACATCAATTGAAGAACTCACAAATAGCATAAAAGCACTTTCAACAAATACAGTTCATTTTATAGTTGAAAGAGAAGGTAAACAAATACCAATTCAAATGGATATCTATAAAAAAGGGGATGAATTTAGTACGGGTCTCTATGTTAAAGATAGTACAAAAGGAATTGGTACGGTTACTTACTATCGAATGGATACAAATGAATTTGCAAGTTTAGGGCATTGTTTAAATGATAATGAAAATATTATTGAACAAGGTAATGTTTATGAAGCGCCTATTAGTTCTATTAAAAAAAGTTCAAATTTAGAAATTGGACAAAAAATTGGAAATATTCAAAATTCTAGTCTTGGAAAAATTGAAAAAAATAATGATTATGGTGTCTTTGGAACAGTAGGCTCTTTACCTAAAAATAATGTATATCAAACAGCATCACAAGAAGAAATAAAAACAGGAGATGCTTATTTTTTAACGGTTCTAAAAAATAATGAGATTAAAAAGTGTAAAATACGTATTGATCAGATTATAAAACAAGATCAACCAGCTGAAAAAGGCATTCATTTTACACTTATTGATCAAGATGTTATTGATTTAACCAATGGAATAGTTCAAGGAATGAGTGGTTCACCAATTATACAAAATAATAAATTAATTGGTTGTATAACACATGCAAGTTCACAGAATAATTTGCAAGGATATGGAATGTTTATCCAATGGATGATAAATAATTCGTAAAAAGAGATGTTTTTATCATCTCTTTTTTACGAAATTCGACATTTGTAATGCATATTTAAAAAAATATGTAGATATTTTTAGTATTTCACTAAAATTAAATAAGTAAATTAATAAAAATGAAAAAAATTTTTTATAAAAACTAAACATAAATTGTAATAATTTATATAATAAACGTGTTGGTAGGTGAATAGGGAGGTAATCATGGATAAAAGTAGAATTTATATTATTGAAGAAAATCGTGAGTTGTTAGATAAAATTACAAAGCAAATAAATAAAGTACAAAATTACCAAATTATTGGAACTGCAACTCATGCCGTCGATGCTATTACTTTTTTTGAAACAAACAAATGTGATTTAGTAATCGTCGATTTAATGCTATCGGATATTGATGGTATTGGCGTTCTTGAAAAAGTAAATGAAATTAATAAAGATGCTTTTCAACACGCAATATGCCTTACAAGTTTCACAAGCCCTTTAATAAGTAGTACTCTTGAAAAATTAAATGTGAGCTACTGCTTCAAAATACCTGTCGACTTTGACTACTTTATGGATGTTTTAAAAAAGGTTTTAAATAATAAAGCAGAGCTAGAAGTCGATAAGAAAAACGAAGATAAAAAAATTCAAAAGATCAAAATTGAAAATGAGATTACAGAGATTTTACATGAAGTTGGTATTCCTGCACATATCAAAGGATATATGTATTTAAGAAGTGCAATCATGACAACTTATTATAACATTGATATATTAGGACAAGTTACAAAAGTGCTCTATCCTGAAATAGCAAGAAGTTATAATACCACTTCATCACGCGTTGAACGTGCAATCAGACATGCTATTGAAGTTGCTTGGAACCGAGGTAATACTGAAGCCATTGATGATATTTTTGGTTATACAGTATCTGCTTCTAAATCAAAGCCAACAAATTCTGAATTTATTGCAATGATTGCTGATAAACTTCGTCTAGCACATAAAACAGCGTTAGCACATAAAGAACGTTATTTTTAATCATAAATATGTTACAATATGCATAAGAGGTGATTAAATGCAAATTATATTTCATATTGATTTAAATGCCTTTTATGCAAGTGCTGAAGTTTCTGTCGATCCAACATTGGAAGGGAAACCACTTGTTATATCTGGAAATAGTCGAAGAGCGATTGTTTCCACAGCCTCTTATGAGGCAAGAAAATATGGTATTCATTCAGCTATGCCATTATTTCAAGCAAAACAGCTTTGCAAAAATTTAGTTATAAAGCCTGTTAATTTTACTTTGTACAGAAATTTATCGCAAAGCTTTTTTGAAATTATACGAAGTTATAGTCCTATTTTAGAAGTTGCCAGTATTGATGAATGTTATGTTGATTTTTCTGATTATTTTTCAAAACATCCAAGTAATCCTGTTTTACTAGCAAAACAAATTCAAAATGAAATCTATGAACAGTTAAAACTTAAATGTTCTATTGGAATTGCTCCAAATAAATTTATGGCCAAAATGGCTAGCGATATGAAAAAGCCTATGGGAATTACTGTTTTAAATCGACACAATTATAAAGAATTAATGTGGCCCCTTGATATTTCAGATATGTTTGGGGTTGGTAAAAAAACAGCACCTCGATTAAAAGAAGTTGGCATTTTAACGATTGGGGATGTTGCTAATTATGATAATTACAATAAACTAAGGCAAATTATTGGTAAAAATGCTTTATTGCTTTATAGAAAAGCTAATGGAATTGATACAAGTAAAGTAAACTATCAAAAAGGTGAATTAAAATCCGTAGGACATTCAACCACTCTACAATTTGATACAGCAGATGTTGTTGTATTAAATGACACATTAAAAGAATTAACAATGAAAGTTTCTAAAAGAGCAAAAGATAAGAATCTTATTTCAAACTCTATAGGCATAACACTCAAATATTCAAGATTTGAAACAGTATCAAGACAAACACTCATTAACGATTATACCAATGAGTATGAAACCATTATTTCCACAGTTAAATACTTGTTTGATAATAACTTTGATGGTCGTCCTGTTCGTTTATTAGGTGTTTCATTGAATAATACGATCAATCAAACAAAATATTTAAAACAAATGAATTTATTTGAAGATATTAAACATAAATCTTCAAATAATCATATTGAAGATTTTATCAAAAATGTAAATCATAAAAGCAACTATAAATTGATGACAGCAGCTCAGCTATTAAATAAAAAAGAATAACTCACTTTAGATATCATATATTTCAGTAGGGAGGAATTATATGATATCTTTTTTCTTTCGTAAAAATAGATTATATTTACATCAATACTTATGCATTAATGTTGTCTATTCCATTTTTTTTCTATGTGTTTTTTTTATGACACGAAAAAACATAAACATTTCTCATCTTTTTTATACATTGATTTATGCAAAAGCCGTTCCTATTAATTCTTATTTACTTTGTACCTCTGTGTACATAGTTGTTGTTTTTCTTTCTGCAACCAGTTTTATAGGTGCACCCATCATTTCACTTTCATTAATCTATCGTATAAGTTGTATTATTTTTTCTTTAAAAAGTATAAATTTTTCATCTCAGACGTTTTACAGTATAATAACTGTCATTATTCCTCAAATTATTTTAGAACTTCTAATAAGCTATATTTTATCGTATATGGGAACATATTTATCTTTACAGTCATTTAAGCTTACTTTTATTCAAAAAGATAACTTCAGATTAAAATTCTTAATAAATTATATGCTCAACTATTTAATAATTGTTGTTTTATGTATATTTTTATCATGTTTCATAAAAATATATATTTTATAATTTTATTAAAACAATTCAACATGTTATAATACGTTTGGTGATTAAATGAAAAATAAAGATGCTCTTTTAGAATTTAAACAATATTTGATTGTAGAAAAAAATGCAAGTGAACGTACAATAGAAAACTATATAAGAGATGTACATGCTTTTTTTAATTATGTAGAAGCAAATCATCAAATTGTTCAGATTGATGATATTCACAAAGAACATATCCGCTTTTATTTAAAAACATTGTCTCATTTATCTGCATCAACCGTCTCAAGAAAAATGGTTTCATTAAGATCATTTTATAAATATCTATTAAAAGAAGAAATTATTGAACGTAACCCTATGGAATCTTTTGATTTACCAAAATCTCAAAAAAAGCTCCCAACAGTGCTTAGCAAACAAGAAGTAAACATACTTTTAAATAGTATAGAAATGAATGATTTTATTTCCGCAAGAAATAGAGCAATGCTTGAATTGCTTTATGCAACAGGAATACGTGTATCAGAACTTGTTTCATTAACAATCTATCAATTGAATTTAAAAATGAAATACTTAAATGTTATTGGAAAAGGTGACAAAGAAAGACTTATTCCTTTAACTGATTATGTTTGTAAAATTATGGGAAAATATATTTATGATTATAGAAATCCTAAATTGGATTTTAAAGATGTTGATTTGCTTTTTTTTAATAACCATTTAAAAAAAATTTCTAGAGAAGATTTTTATGCAATATTACAAGAAGAAGTAAAAAAAACTTCTATTCAAAAAAAAATATCACCTCATACGTTACGTCATACATTTGCCACTCATTTATTTGAAAATGGTGCAGATTTAAGGTCAATACAAGAATTATTAGGACATAGTGATATTTCAACAACGACAATCTATACACACGTATCAAATGAAAAAATGATAGAAGATTATAATAAATTTCATTTAAGAAGTCATAAAAACATTGAAAAGGAGAGCGATAAAAATGAACTATAAAAGAATATTTGTTATTGTATGTGATTCCATGGGTATTGGAAATGCTAAAGATGCCGATAAATATGATGATTTAGGAACAAATACTTTTCAACATATTTGTGAAAAATGTGATAGTTTAAATGTACCTACATTAGAAAAGCTAGGCTTTGGTTTACTTGGTGATTTTAAAGGAATTAATAAAGTTTCAGATCCTAAAGCCTATGTAATGAAATTGAATGAAGCATCGAACGGAAAAGATACAATGACTGGACATTGGGAAATGATGGGATTAAAAACAGTAAAACCTTTCATTACTTTTACTGATACAGGATTTCCAGATGAATTTATTAAATTATTTGAAGAAAAAACAGGACGTAAATGTGTTGGAAATATAGCATGTAGTGGTACAAAAATATTAGATATGTATGGTGAACATCAAATGAAAACTGGAGATTGGATTGTTTATACTTCTGCTGATTCTGTATTTCAAATTGCTGCGCATGAAGATATTATTCCATTAGATGAGCTTTATAAAGCATGTGAAATTGCTAGAGAAATTGCTATGGATGATCGTTGGAAAGTAGGCAGAGTTATTGCCCGTCCATATATAGGTAGTGGGGAAGGTCAATTTACTCGTACTGCAAATAGACACGATTATGCTCTTGCTCCATTTGCTAAAACAGCTTTAGATGATTTAAAAGAAAATAATTTAGATGTTATTGGTGTTGGTAAAATACCTGATATTTTTGTTGATCAAGGTATTACTAAGAAGATTAGAACTGTTAGTAATGAAGATGGGATGAATAAAACCATTGAACTTGCTAAAAATGAAGATTTCAATGGACTTGCATTTATTAATTTAGTAGATTTTGATGCAATGTATGGACATCGTAGAAATGCAATTGGTTATGGTCAAGCAATTGAATCATTTGATAATCAATTAAAAATACTTATTGATGAATTAAAAGACGATGATTTACTTATGGTTACTGCTGATCATGGTAATGATCCAACATACAAAGGAACAGATCACACTCGAGAACAAGTACCATTAGTTATTTATTCTAAACAATTTAAAGATCATAAACAATTAAATGAAGAAAATACATTTGGTATTATTGGTGCTACGATATGTGATAATTTTGATGTTAAATATAATGGAATTGGGAAATCGATTTTATCCAAATTGAAATAAAATGGATTTAAATGATAAAAAAATAATTACTACAGCTTTAGCTGCAGATTTTATTGCAGTATTACTATTCATTTTTGCATTACAAACAAAGATAAGTATAATCATTATTCTATTTTATATTATAAATTTATTGTTATACTTATCAAGTTGTGCTGCAATTCTTAAAAATATCAACAAAACCAATAAAACTATATTTATAAGCACATTTATAGTAACACTTATTCCATTTATAATAGCAACGATCTATGTAATTCAAAATCTATAAAATTTACATAACATACATTATGCGAAGTATAAAGTATCCATTTTTATTCCTTGTATTTTGAATTGACAATAGTTGATGGACTTCATTTAAAAGAATATGAATTTAAGTAGAATAGTAAGAAGGATGTAAAACAAAAGGACAACTTAATGTCCTTTTTGCTAACGGCAATAATATATTCTACACTTCGAAATTTTGGATTGATAATTTTTTTCTAATATAGTTTTTCTGTCATATTCGCGCTGTTTAAACTAGACGCAAATTTGATTTAATTAATTTTAAACGATAACTATCCTAGTGCTAAATACACTAGTTTTTTGCCATCAGCAAATTAATTTTACCACAAATTAGAAATTTTGAAAACAGGAAAATAAGCAGGTCGTTTTTATTTTCTTATTTTTAAAAAGTTTAAAACGTTTAAAAGATTGAAAAGAAAAAAAGTAATCACCAGCCTGGAAAGTTTGTGATTACTTTTCTATGTAATACGATAAACTAATCAGAGCAATCTTTTTACTCCTCTTATATTTTATTCTTTTATTTTAATTTTTCAATGAACGGGATTTTTATTCTTGAAATTAGTCCTAAAAGTTATATAATCTATACCCCCACCCCGAAGATTTTTGTATCATGCAGGTATAGTGGATTCTTTTTTATGAGTAAAATCTTAAGAAAGGAAATTTTATATCTTAATATATGAAAAAATTTTTCGAAGAATCATGTTGTCTTTTCTAAATAATTATAGTAAAAAACTATGTTATACTTATATACATATAAGTTATATCAAATATAACATAGTTTTTTTGATAATTTACGTGTGTTTGTTTCTTATCATTAATTACAACACTTATGGAAAAATAGCAGTTTTCGCCATAAAAAAAAAGAGAACCACTTATGATTCTCTGTGTATTAAAATAATTATGCACCCATTAATTTTTTAGCATGTGCGTAAACTTTTTCCCCGTTCATCATACCATAATCTTTCATATCAATAACTTCAACAGGAAGACCAGGATTTACTTTATCAGCTTCTTCTTTGATTTTACCTAAATTAAATCTTACTTGTGGACCAAGTAAAACACAATCAACAGTAGGAATTCTACTCATTCCATCAGACATTGGTAATGCAAAAATTTCTACTTCATCCCCTAATTTTTTTGCAGATTGTTCCATTTTTGTCACTAATAAACTTGTTGACATACCAGCTGAGCATACTAACATAATTTTTTTCATATTCATTATCTCTCCTTTAATTATTTTTAATCCATACATTTATTTTATATTTAATTCATTTTTTATTCTACTTATAACGTTTATTTGTAATCTTTTTACAAATTAACGTTATAAAAAAAGAAACATAAAATTTGTTTTCACATTCACAAAAAAGCACTTAATATTTTATCAATAAAACATTAAGCGCAGCTCTCTTTTAATGATGTATTATCAACTTTTTAGACTATAAATTTTATATAAATATATATGCTTTAATTCAATTTGGATGTTCTATCACTTTTATATGCTAACTATTTAAAATTCTTAGTCTCTCTATACATTGGAATATTTTTTTATCTTGAAAAAATGAATATTGAGATTCTTCAATACATTTTTCTGAACAAAAAATACCAACAAGTAATGCTAAAACAGCTTTTAAATTTAATTTTGAAACATCTACAGCATGCATTTCATTCATACTCCATTCTAAATCATTTTCCTCTAATATTTTGATAAAACGATTCATTTCTAATTCAGGATGTTTCATTTCAAAACGACATAATTCTTTTTGCAATCTCCATTCGATTGACTTGTATTGATCAAATGACATTTCTTGATTTGATACTTCATTTAATGCGGCTAAAACATTTGTTAATTCAGATAGCACGATAATAAACACTCCTTCCTACTAATAAAATCTAATATCTCTACCAACATCTATAATTTTATCAAAAAGGATATTTTATAACAAATAATACAATTATTTTATCTTTTTTATTTAGGATTATTCGACAATTAGAGTGAATATTATAGAAAATTATCACAAAAAAAGCAATATTTTGTTGTATAATGACGAATTTTAACAAATGAAAAAAAAGGCTGTTATTTCCAATAGCCTTCCTTTCACTAATCAGTTATTTTTCAAATTTGTTTGCTTTATCAAAGGAATCATATAAATTTGTCACATAATTCCCATTAAAACATGACATACATAATCCACATTTTTGATGATCGAAATGAATTGATTTATGAAGTCCTTCTTCACTAATGAACGCTAGACTATCTGCTTCAATATATTCGCATAATTCATCCACAGACATTTTATTTGAAATAAGTTCTTCAAGGGTAGAAGTATCTACCCCATAAAAACAAGGAAATTTAATTGCTGGTGAAGCAATACGAACATGGACTTCTTTTGCTCCCGCATCTTTTAAGTGTCTTACAATTCTTTTTGATGTAGTTCCTCTTACAATTGAATCGTCAATCATAACAACTTTTTTTCCACTTACAATAGAGGAAACAGCAGAAAGTTTCATTCGAACACCTTGTTCCCTCATTTCTTGTGTAGGTTGAATAAATGTTCTTCCAACATATTTATTTTTTACAAGTCCCATTTCATAAGGAATACCTGAGGCTTCAGCATAACCGATAGCAGCTGAAATAGAGGAATCAGGAACTCCGATAACAACATCTGCTTCAATAGGATTTTCATAATAGAGTTGTTTACCTGCAAGTTTACGTGTTGTATGTACATTAATACCATCTAAATTACTATCAGGTCTAGAAAAATAAATGTATTCCATTGCACAAATTTTGTCTTGTAATGAATCTTTTGTATAAGTTTTACTAAGTAATTTGCCATCTTTTACACGAACAATTTCACCTGGTTCTACGTCACGTACAAATTTAGCACCAATAACATCTAAAGCACATGTTTCAGATGCAAACACATAAGCACCATTAGGTAATATCCCAATAGAAAGAGGTCTTAAACCGTATTTATCTCTTGCTGCATAAATACGTCCTTCAAGCATAACTAAAAAGGCAAATGCACCATCTAATTTATCTAAAGAAGCACAGATACGATCAATCATATGTCCTTCTTGTCTTTTGATTAAATGGCCTAAAACTTCTGTATCTGAAGTAGAAGAAAAAATACTTCCTTGATCTTCCAGTTCTTGTTTTAAAATATTTGCATTTACTAAATTTCCATTATGACAAATACTCATTGAACCTTCCATTGTGCGGAAAACAAATGGTTGTACATTTGCTAAACCACCACCACCAGCAGTTGAATAACGAACATGTCCAATTGCAACATTACCATTTAAATTTTTCAATTTATCTTGATCAAAAACTTCAGTTACAAGGCCTTCACCTTTATAAATATTCATTTTACCATTACATTCACAACAAATACCAGCAGCTTCTTGCCCCCTATGTTGTAAACTATGTAAACCATAATAACAAATTTGAGCTGCATCTTGATGTCCTACAACACCAAAAACACCGCATTCTTCATGTAATTCTCTATCTTGATAAATCATAATATACCCCCGTGATGTTTTTATTGTATAATGCGAATTTATTATCGTCAATATTTTTTTATAGAAAAAAATTAGAGTAAAACTCTAATTTTTAAAACTATGAATTGGTGCAGGAATTCTTCCTCCACGATTAATAAACTCAGAACAATCAAAATTATTTACTGGCATAATTGGTGCATAACCTAATAATCCACCAAATTCAACAGTATCACCAACATCTTTACCAGCAACTGGTATAATTCTAACAGCCGTTGTTTTTTGATTAATCATACCAATAGCCATTTCATCGGCAATGATACCAGAAATTGTTGTAGCAGAAGTTTTTCCAGGAATTGCAATCATATCTAATCCTACACTGCACACACAAGTCATTGCTTCTAATTTTTCAAGTGTAAGTGCTCCTCTTTCAACGGCATTGATCATTCCTTGATCTTCACTTACAGGGATAAAAGCACCACTTAATCCACCTACATATGAAGAAGCCATAACGCCACCTTTTTTAACTTGATCGTTTAAAACGGCAAGTGCAGCTGTTGTACCAGGAGCACCAACAGAAGCTAAACCCATTCCTTCTAAACAATCAGCAATACTATCACCAACAGCAGGTGTTGGAGCTAAAGATAAATCAATAATTCCAAATGGAATATTAAGCATCTTTGACGCTTCTTGAGCAACTAATTGACCAACACGAGTGATTTTAAATGCAGTTTTTTTAATAGTTTCACATAACTCACCAAAATCTTTTCCGTTGCATTTATTAATAGCATTTTTAACAACACCTGGGCCACTGACTCCAACATTAATAATACAATCCGCTTCGCTTACACCATGAAAGGCACCTGCCATAAATGGATTGTCATCAGGTGCATTACATAACACAACTAGTTTAGCACATCCAATTGAGTCATCTTCTTTTGTAATTTCTGCAGTATCTTTAATAATTTTCCCTAACATTTTTACAGCATCCATATTTATACCTGTTTTTGTTGATCCAACATTAACAGAACTACATACGTTTTGTGTAACTTTCATTGCTTCAGGAATAGATTCAATTAGCATTTTTTCTGCATTTGTCATCCCTTTAGATACAATAGCACTATATCCCCCAATAAAGTTAACTTTTAATTCATGGGCACATTGATCAAGAGTTTTTGCAATTTTAACAAAATCTTTTGGCGATTTACATGCATTTGCTCCAACAAAACCAATAGGTGTAATAGAAATACGTTTATTTACAATTGGAATACCGTATTTTCTTTCAATTTCTTCACCTGTTTTTACAAGATCTTTTGCTACGCTAGTAATTTTTTTATAAATATTTTGACATAAAACATCAATATCGTGATCCATACAATCAAGCAAACTTATACCAATAGTAATTGTTCTAACATCTAAATTTTCTTGCTCAATCATTTTATTTGTTTCTGTGACTTCAAATAAATTAATCATTCTTCTTCTCCTTTAAATACGATGCATTTTATTGAAAATATTTTCATGTTGTAATTTAATATTCACACCAATTTCTTTTCCTAAATTTTCAAGCTCATCACAAATAAGCCCAAAATCCTTTGGTGAGTTTTGTAATTCAATAATCATCATCATATTAAAGTATCCTTGAATAATTGTTTGCGAAATATCTAAGATATTTAACTTGTTTTCTGCTAAATATGTACAAACTTTCGCAATAATACCAACCTGATCCTCACCTACAACAGTAATAATGCCTTTTTCCATAAAGTATCCCCCTACATTTATATTTTTTGATATTATATCATAGCTTTAAAAAATAAAAAAGGGTAAAAAAAAGTGACTGTCAAACAGCCACCTTTATAATTGAAATTATTCACCCATCATAGCTTTAGCTTTTTTGTAAACAGCTTCACCATTCATCATTCCATAATCTTTCATATCGATTACGTCACATGGTTTGCTTACACCAGCAGCATCCATAGCTTTTTCAATGGTATTTTTTTGGAATCTAACTTGTGGGCCAAGTAAAATACAATCTACATCTCCAACTCTTTTTTCACCTTCAGAAATAGGTAATGCGAAGATTTCTACTTCATCTCCCATTGCAGCAGCAGCTTTTTCCATTTTTGTTACTAATAAACTAGTAGACATACCTGCAGCACATACTAACATAATTTTTTTCATAATATTTAATACCTTCCTTAACTAATTTATAAAAAAGATTATTAAAATAATCTTTTTTAACATATTCTATTTAATTAATCTCCAATTAATTTTCTAGCCATTTCAAAAACAGCTTTACCGTTCATTGTACCATAATCTCTCATGTCAATGACTTCAACTGGGATAGGTCCTTTTTTACGACCAGCTGCTAATTTTTCAATAGCACCTTTTTGGAATCTAACTTGTGGGCCAAGTAAGATAACATCAACATCTTCTAATACTCTTGGTGCATCAGAAAATGGTAATGCAAAGATTTTTGCTTCATAACCCGCATCTTTAGCAGCACCTTCCATTTTTGTTACTAATAAACTAGTAGACATACCAGCTGAACAAACTAATAAAATTTGTTTCATTTTTTAACACTCCTTCTCATTTCTTAACTAAACTTATTTTACCAATTATAGAAATAAATGTAAACCCTTTCCGCTTATTTTTTTCTATTTCAGAAAATGGATTTTTTTATAAAAAAATGTATAATATATTTTATATTGATATATTGGAGGTTTTTTATGAGATTACTTGTTGTAAGTGATAGTCACGGATATGATGAAGAATTAGAATTTGTTTTAAAAAATATAACCTATGATGTTGCAATTCATTGCGGAGATTGTCATTTTGATAAAAAAAGTTCTTTTTTAAAATTATTTGATGTTATTGTTCAAGGAAATCATGATGAAGATTTTTTACCATTAGAAATGACTTTTAAAACTCCTTTGGGTGAAATATTTATCTGTCATGGTCACACTTTTCATGTCTACAAAGGGTATGATGAACTATCAAGGTATATCAACAAAAAAAATATTACAATATGTTTTCATGGCCACACGCATGTTCCACATATTGAAAAATTTGAAAACATTCTCTTCGTTAATCCTGGAAGTATCATGTTTAATCGGGGATTAACTGAATGTGGAAGCTATGCAATTGTTGAAATCAACCATAAAATAGAAGTTACTTTTTATGATTCTAGAACATTAAAAAAAATACCTCAATCTGTCATCGATAAAGATCAAGATATTTTAAATGAATTCAAATTATTTAGCAAATAATTTGAATTTTTATTTATTTTTTTGACGTTCTTCATTTCTTTTTCTTTTATATTCAATAATAAACATTACTTCTTTTAAGTCATCATCTGTAAGTTCTGTAAGTAGACGTGCGATATTGGCAATGTTGTAATAATCATATTTCTTGCCACTAATTATTTCTTCGACACTTCTTCCATATAAATTAGAAAAAACTTTTAATTCACTAACTGTAATATCACGTTTACCATTTTCTATATCTGAAATTGCTGAATGAGGAACATTAAGATGCATTGCTACATCTTTTTGTGTTAAGTGTTTAAAATTACGATATGAGCGTAAACGTTTCGCTAATTCAATATCTATTGCCATATAATCACCGATCCTCCTTACAAAAATTTTAGCATTTTCATGAATTACATTCAATTATAAATTAAAAATATAAAAAACTCTTTTTATTTCTAATAAATAAAAAATATCAAAAAAGTGATTAATCTGAAAAATAACCTAAAAAAGTGTCATACTTTCTTTTTTCTATGCTTTTATTTCCTTGAATAATAGATTTAAAATCGTTAATAATTCTTTCTATTTCATCATGAGATTCGTCAATAAAATTAAGTAGTAAATAATCTACGTTTAATGTTTGAATCTGATCAAAATAAAAACGATGAGAATGAATAATGTAATTATTGCAATAATTATCTGTTATAATTTTAAATTCTTTTGACTTACGATCAATCAATGAATAATGATGTTTTTTACACATTTGACAATTTTTTACTTTCTTTGAAAAATGATAATCAGAAATAATACAATGTTTCATATTCATATTCTTGATTTGTGAATATCCCGTAAAGTAAATTTCTTTATCAATACAATAGTCTTGAATATCTTTTTTTGAAAGTTCATAAGGAACAACAAAAGACTGATTAAATTCAATAGCTGTCAAATTGTTATTAACATTCATATGATATCCTAAAACAATTTCTTTATCTTTTATTTGATGAAGAGCTCCAAAGTCATTTACTTGTATTTTATTGCACAAATGATAGTAATCAGAGTTTAAAAATTCTTTAAATTGATTTTCATCATATAAAAATGGAACATAAGGCACATATTTGTCATTTTGGCCTTTATATTGATAAAATGGAACAAATACTTCTTTAACTTCACTTAAATCAATATCTTCTAATTGACAAAGATTATTTACTTGTAAAACAATTCCTTTTAAGGCATGTTTTTTTGATTGATATTTATGCAAATGAATATCTTTTCTTTCTCTTATTTTATCAACAAGTGCTGTTTCTAATTTTAAAATTGCTTCACGTCTTAAGTTATTAAGTTCTTTAATTGGAAAAGTTCCATTTTCAGGAAAATGAATATGAATTTTATCTATTGAAAAAGTTGTATTTCCTAATTTAGATAATTGTTCTATAATTCTTTCTTTTGATAACGGTGTTTTATAGGCTTCTTCGATGATTGCATCACTCTTAACAGTAACCTTCTCTTTTTTATAAGTTAAAGTTAGAGTAATTGGCGAATGAATCACACCACCTAGTGACATTTGAACAGGAAGTTTAACATGTTCTTGTTTTAAAAATTGCTCTGTCTGACTAACAATCCTTGAATCAACAACTCTAAAAACATCTTGCATTTTTAAATGTGTATCTAATTCAATTGTAACTAGATCACCTTTTTTACCATGATTTACAAGTTTTCCCTTTTTGTATAGTTTTGTAATAGTTCTTGTAAAATCATCTTTAGGAAAATAAATACGATCTCCTTGATAAAGTTCTTCTTCTAAAAGAATTTGAAGAAGCTTTTTCTTTGGAGAATATTCAACCATTTTGCCTATTTTAACTCCTTGGTTACCAGGTATTTTTTTAGCAAGTTCTAAAGAATTATTAAATAAAAATCCTTTAGTAAACCCTCTATTAAAAACCTTTTTCATATTTAATATATCTGTTTCAACAGAGTTTTTCTGTTTTAAAAAATAAGTATCAATCGCTTTTCTATAAGCTTTTATAACTTCACCAACATATTCTGGACGTTTCATACGCCCTTCTACTTTGAATGATTTTATACCCGCTTCAATGAGTTGAGGAACATTTTCAATACTACATAAATCTTTAGGAGATAAAAGATAACGATCATGTAAGGAAACAATTTTATTATCTTCTTTTAATTGATAAGGAAGTCGACAAGGTTGTCCACATTCTCCTTTATTTCCACTACGTTTTGCAATCATTGAAGACATTAAACATTGTCCTGAATATGACATGCATAAAGCACCATGAACAAAAACTTCAATATCAATATCACAATTATGACAAATTTCAGAAATTTCTTTGATAGACATTTCCCTAGCTAAAACAACGCGATCAACCTGTTGTTCTTCAAAGTATTTAACCCCTTCTAGATTTCGTACACTAGCTTGCGTAGACATATGTATTTCAATATCAGGAAAATTATTTTTTATTAAATGAAATAGTCCCATATCTTGAATAATTAAAGCATCTACGTTGATTTCATATAAGTACTGAATATAAGATATAATATCTTCAATTTGTTGATTTGTATAAAGTGTATTAACTGTAACGTATAATTTCACATTTCTAAGATGACAATAATTTACTGCTTGTTTTAAAGCCTCATAATCAAAATTATGTGCAAAAGCTCGTGCACCAAATTTTTGGCCACCCAAATAAATGGCATTGGCTCCATTTTGAACAGCCGCTTTTAAAGCATCAAAACTTCCTGCAGGAGCTAGTAATTCTATATCTTCTTTTTTCATAAAGAGTATCCTTAATCTTTAATAAGTTCAACACATAAACGTGCTGATTGCTCACTTGCTACTTTTAAATATTCATCAAATTGAATAGACGAATCCCCTTTACCAAAAACATCAGAGAGTGAACGAGTAATGATAAATGGAATGTTATATTTGTAACATGTATGTCCTACAGATGCCGCTTCCATTTCGCTACATAAAGCTTCTGGAAAATCATTCTTTATTTTAGACACTTGATTTTCTTGACTGATAAATTGATCTCCCGATACGATAAGACCAACATTTTCTTGAATACCCATACCATCTAAAATTTGAGATGCTTTTTTTACAAGCTCTTTATCTGCAGGAATAAAACGAGGTAAATCTGGTAATTCACCTTGTGGTCTTGCAAAAGCAGATAAATCAACATCATGATAGGCTACCGCATTTGATACAACCACATCTCCAACATTTTGTTCTTGTTTTAATCCACCAGCAGAACCAATGTTAATGACATAATCAATGTCATAATTTGTAAGTAGAAGAGAAACGCAAATTGCTGAATTAACTTTACCAATTCCACCTTGTAAAATAACAACTTCTTTTCCTTCAATAACACCTTCATAAAAAACAGTATCTAATAATTTATTTTTTTTTGTTATTTCAGCTTTATTCAATAAAGCTGAAACTTCTTCTTGCATTGCACCAATTATTCCAATCATAGTTTATCCTTTCTTACAAACAAAAATATTTCTTTCACATTCTTCATTATATTCGTTAAAATCACTATAAACTTCGATTTCCTTAAATCCTACTTTTTCAAGTAAATCACGATAAATTTCGATGTCAAATGTTTTTTGTAGATGTTCTTCATAAACACGTTCTTGATTAACTTTATCAATGATTTCTACACTATGTTTGACAGATCCTTTTTCTAGATGATCAACATGCCAATGAAAATAAAAATCTTCATCATCATTTTCTTCATCATAATTAGCTAAAATTTTTTCCATTTTATACATTGAATCAACATCAAAGATAAATGTACCATCTTTTTTTAGGGCATCATATGTATTTTGGAAAACATTTTTAACATCTTTTAAATTTGTTACATAATTTAAAGAATCACATAAACATAAAATTAAATCTAGCTTTGTATCAACAGCAAAATCACACATATCAACACGAGAAAGCATGACATCTGCTTTAAAATCAATACACTTATATTTAGCAACCTCGAGCATATCTTTTGAAATATCTGTTGCACAAACATTTTTCCCTAAGTGTGCTAAACGAATCGCAATTTCTCCTGTTCCACAGCCAAGTTCTAAAACAGTTTGATATTTTTTCACGTGTTTGTTGATAAACTGTATGTAATCATTATAAAACTCTTGATCCATCAAACTGTCATAGTAATAAGCAAAAGCTTCATAAGACATTATAAAATATCCTCAATCGAAATAACGGGTTTATCAGACCACAATTTTTCAATCCCGTAATTTTTTCTTTCTTCAGTATCAAATAAATGAACAATAATATCTCCATAATCCATTAAAATCCATTTACTATTTTTTCTACCTTCGATATTTTTAACAAAATATCCTTCTTTATCACAAGCTTCTTCAATATGGTCTTTTAAAGCTAATAATAATCTTTCATTACTTGCACTTGCAATAACAAAATAATCACAAATTGGACTATCAATTGACATATCAATAACAGTAATATCATTTGCAAGTTTATCATCTAATACTTGAACAATAGTTTTTAATTTATTCATTACAATCTCCTTTACAATACTTTTGATATACATCAAAAAAACATTCATCAATATCTCTATTTTTTTCTTTAGAAAAATTATAAAAATTAACTAATTCACCTTTAAATCCTTCTAAAATATCTTCTTTACATAAAGCAATTTGTTTGGAAGAATCATATCCTCTTAAAGGATCTAATTTATCCGCACAATAAACACACATATCAAGTTTAGACATTTCCACCGAAGCCGTTGTATGATTGGTAATTGCCTGTAAAATAGCTTCATCTTCAATATAAAAATCTTTCTTAGCTAAATAAGTAGAAAGCCATTGATGATAAATTGGCCTTGGTTTTAAGACAAATTGAGGATAGTATTCCTTCATTAAATGCATTTCTTCATCGTGATCCATTTCTTTAGCAATATCATGAAGCATTCCAGCAATGTATGCCTTTGTTCCATCTACCCCATTACAGTTTGCAAATTCTCTTGCAAGTTTAGCTACGGAACAGGTATGGTCAAAACGCTTTTTAGACATATATTTTCTTACAAAGTTTTCTAAATAGAGTCCATGTCGAAAAGCATACATAAGAACTTTTTTATCTACAACATTTCTTTTTCCTTTTTTTAAAGCGGTGCTCGATTCATCTGTTTCTTTTGTTTCAATGAATTTAAAATGATATGTATTTATATTTTCATTTATTTGATAGCCAACTCTACCAAAAGCAACGAGTTGTACTTCTTGAGAAATTTCTTGAGCACACTTCCATTTGTCAAATTGACTTGCTTGATCCATTCCCATAATAAAATAAAGTTCATCACCTGGATAAAGTTGTTTTAAAGTTTTAATTGTATCAATCGTATAATTTTTTTCGTTTGTTGGATTATCAAGTTCAATACGAGATATTTCGTATTGTTTGTTTCCTTCCATTGTCAAATGAATCATATCAATACGTTGTTTGTCATTAGCAACACAATCATCTTTCCAAGGGTTGTGTTTTGTTGGCATAATGAGCATCTTATCAAGATTTAATTTAGAAATTGTTTCATTAATAATACGTTTGTGTCCTAAATGGAAAGGATCAAACGAACCACCAATAATTCCTATTTTCATGGTAAACGATAAATTTCCTTTTCACTTTCACGATATAAAATAATTGTGCGCCCTAAAATTTGGACAATTTCTGCATCAAGTTTTAAAGATAACTCACTAGCAATTTCATTTTTATCTTGTTGACAACTTTCTAAAATTTTTACCTTTATAAGTTCTCTTGATTCAAGTGCTTCATCAATTCCAATAATTTGTGTTTCATGAAGGCCATCTTTTCCAATTTGGAAAATAGCATTTAAATGATGTGCTTCATGTCTTAAAAATCTTTTTTGTTTTCCTGTTAACATTTCTTATCTCCTTTATATTAATGCTTCTCTTATAAAGACACCGACATTTTCTGGTGCTTTTACTTCTATAATTGCATCAGGACAATTCATCGTCACAAAACCAAGACCTGATATAACAATATCGACTTTTCCTTTAGGTAATTTAAATTGATATGTTTTAAAAGATTGAATATTTCTTTTTTCTTTTGGTTCCGGTTTTAATGTCATATGACGATTATATAATTCATCTGCTTTTTCTAATTTCGTACGATGAATTTGTAATCTTCGATGGAAATAACATACTAAAGATGTTCTTTCACCCGTTATAAAATCAAGACGAGCCAAACCACCAAAATAAAGAGTTTGTTGGCTATTTAACTGATAATTCACCGGCCTTAATTCACTTTGTGGTAAAATGTTTTGTAATTCTTTTTCATCAACAATATGAGCTATTTGATGTCTATTAACAATTCCTGGACTATCATAAATAGAAGAATGTTCATCTAAGGGAATTTCAATTAAATCTAATGTTGTACCTGGAAACTCACTTGTTGTAATTAAATTTTCGTTTTCATTACTATAAGCTTTTAATAAAGCGTTGATGAGTGATGATTTTCCAACATTTGTAGCACCTACAACATAAACATCTCGTCCTTTACGATATTGATCAATCATCGCCATCAATTCATCTAAATGATAATTCTTCTTACCACTTGTAAGCAATACATCGACAGGCTTAATCCCTTCTAATTTAAGTTGTCTACGTAGCCAATGAATGATTTTTGTATCTTTGATTGATTTTGGAAGAATATCTCTTTTATTTCCAATCACTAACAAATCATTATAATTAACATGTCTTGCTAGTCCTTGAATTAAACTTCCATTATAATCAAATAAATCTACCATATAAACAACTAAACAATCTCTTTCACCTATTTTATTTAAAATTTCTAAAAAATCATCATCTGTTAAATTTGTTTCTTGTAATTGATGATAATTCTTTAACTTAAAACATCTTTTACATAAAACTTCGTTTCTACTTAAAGCGTTTTTAGGGACATACCCTACTTTTTTTTCATCATCACTTTGAATGATTGCTCCACAGCCATAGCATCTTAATTCTTCCATAAAATACCTCTCTTTTTCACATAACAATTGTACCCTATTATACTTGATTTTTAAAGAAAAGTTAAGCAAAACAAACAATAAATTTATTTATCATTTTTTGTATTATTTTGCATTAAATATAGAGAGGTGATTTTGTGTTTTCTTTACTTTTAGCACTCTTAAACAACGCCTATTTTATTTCCTATATAAAATCAAAAACTTTTGATTTACCCCTTAGCGCAAAAGAAGAACGATTTTATTTAGAAAAGAAAGAACAAGGCGATAAAAACGCAAGAGATTTGCTTATTGAAAAAAATTTAAGGCTTGTTGCACATATTGCTAAAAAATATAATAACAATAAAGATTTACAAGAAGATTTAATTTCAATTGGAACGATTGGCTTAATAAAAGCTATTGACAGCTATTCTTTTGATAAAAAAACAAAACTTGCTACTTATGCATCAAAATGTATTGAAAATGAAATACTTATGCATTTAAGAAAGAATAAAAAATTAAATTTAGAAGTTTCTTTAAATGAAGTGATTGGTGTAGACCGCGATGGCAGTGAAATCGTCTTAGAAGAATTAATTGATAACAAAGAAAAACCTATTATTGATCAAATTTATCAAAAAGATAATATCGATACCTTTTTAAATATTTTTCATATATTGACTCCAAAAGAACAAGATATTCTTTCTAAACGTTATGGCTTAAATAATTATGATAAAATGACGCAAAATGAGATTGCAAAAGAATATCATATCTCTAGATCCTATGTTTCTCGTATTGAAAAAAAAGCACTTATTAAATTATTAAAATGTTATATAAATAAAGAAAAAGACGATTAACGTCTTTTTCTAAAAGTTATCATCTTTTAAAATATCTTCTAAACTAATTTTTTCATATTTTGTAGTCGTTTCTTTTTTGATAGATGTTTTATGATTCTTTGGTGTTTTTATTTCTTGAATATCATAATCATCTAATAATGTTTTTTCTTTGACTTCTTTTACTTCTAATAGTTCTTCAGATTTATTTTCTTTTAAAGTATCATAATCACTTGTTGAATAAGAATGGTCTTTTAAAACACATTGAATATGTTCATCCTTTTTCAATTTGATAAAAGATGAAAATCTTGATTCTAAAGTAGCGTAATTAAAATCAGTGGCTTTTAAATCATATGTTTCTTGATCTGTATAAACTTTGGCTTCATCTTTATTTGTCATAATAAGCGCACTATGAACATAGATTGTTTTTGTTTTCAAGTTTTTATAAAGTGTTATACCTTTTGTAGTACGTTTACATGCCGGCACATCACTTAGTTTTAACCTTTTCATTTGACCATCTTCACTAAAAAGCATGATTGAGTAGGTTTCCATTGGATTGAAAGTCTCTACTGATTGAATAGTATCCTCTTTTAAATTTAAAGCTTTAATTCCCACTGCTTTTAAACCAATAACAGAAACTTCTTTTTCGCTATATAATCCACCATAACCAGCACGTGTTGCAATAAAGATTCCTTGATGATCATCCGTAAGTTTTGCACTTACAATTTCGTCGTTATCTTTTACTTTCATACACATAATTGATTTTGAATAACGTGTTACTTCAAAATCTTTTAAAAGTGTTCTTTTAATTTGACCATTTTTAGTAGCTAATAAAACATATAATGGAAGATTAAAGTCTTTTACTAAAATAGTTGAAATAATCTTTTCATCTGAATTAACTTTAACTAAATAGCTCACATGTTTACCAAGATCTTTCCATTTAAATTCTTCAATCTTATGAACAGGTACAAATAAATAATTTCCTTTATTTGTAAAAAGCAATAAATGACTTAGTGTATTTGCTTTATAGAGTGAAATTAAAATATCATCATCTTTTTTACCAAATGGTATATTTGTACTAGCATTGATTGAGCGTTGAGAAATACGTTTAATATAACCATCTCTTGTAATAGAAACGTAAATATCTTCAGAAATGATCATTGCTTTTTCATCAATTTTTACTTCACTTACTTTTTCCTTGATTTGTGTTAATCGAGGCATCGGATATTTTTGTTTGATTTCTCTTAATCTTTTAATAATAACATTTCTTAAAACATCATCACTATCTAATATTTCATTAAGTTCATGAATACGTTTTTCAAGTTCCGCCTTTTCTTCTTGTAATGAAACAATATCTGTATTTGTTAAACGATAAAGTTGTAACATAACAATAGCTTCTGCTTGTTTTTCAGAAAATTGATATTCTAAAATTAAATTCTTTTTGGCATCCGCCTTATCTTTTGAACTTCTAATTGTTTTTACAACATCATCTAAAATAGAAATAGCTTTAATAAGTCCATCAACAATGTGTAAACGTTCATTGGCTTTACTTAAATCATAAAGACTAGCTCTTGTAACAACATCAATTTGATGGTCAATGTAACCATCTAAAATATCAATAATTCCCATTAAAACAGGGCGTTTATCTTTAATAGCCACCATATTATAATTATAATTTTTTTGAAGATCGGTATTTTTATAAAAATAATTGAGTGTATTTTGAACATTTACAGTTTTCTTTAAATCAATAACAACACGTAATCCTTCTCTATCTGATTCATCTCTTACTTCTAAGATGCCATCGATATTTTTATTAAAACGAATTTCATCAATTTTACGAACAAGTTCTGCTTTATTCACTTCATAAGGAATTTCAGTAACTACAATTTGATTCATATTCTTTTGTTCAACAATTTCTGTTTTCGCGCGAACAATAACTTTTCCTTTACCTTTTTCAAAAGCATTTCTAATTCCGTCAATACCCTCGACAATTGCTCCTGTAGGAAAATCAGGTCCTTTGATAAATTCCATTAATTTATCAAGAGAACAATGAGGATATTTAATACGATGAATCGTTGCATCTATGACTTCTTGTAAATTGTGTGGTGGTATATCTGTAGCATACCCTGCTGAAATACCAGTAGAGCCATTAACTAATAAGTTAGGATAAGCTGCTGGTAACACTGTAGGTTCATATTCGGTATCATCAAAGTTTAAAGACATTAAAACAGTATCTTTATCTAAATCTCTTAATAATTCACTTGCAATAGGTGATAATCTCGCTTCTGTATAACGCATTGCAGCAGCTGGGTCATTATCAATCGAACCATTATTTCCTTGCATATCAATAAGTGGTGCACGAATTTTCCATTCTTGTGAAAGACGCACCATCGCATCATATACAGAAGTATCTCCATGAGGATGATAGTTACCAATAACATTTCCAACTGTTTTTGCTGATTTACGATAAGGTTTGTTATAAGTATTTCCTTCTTTGTTCATGGAATATAATATTCTTCGTTGTACTGGTTTTAAACCATCTCGCACATCAGGAAGTGCACGTTCTTGTATAATGTATTTTGAATATTTTCCAAAGCGGTCTCCCATAATCGCTTCTAAATTCATTACAATTTTTTTATCGCTCATGCTAACCTCCTAAATTTGATAATTATCTTCTAAACTGAATTGAACATTTTGTTCAATCCATTCACGTCTTGGTTCTACTTTATCACCCATTAAAACAGTGACATTTCTTTCAACAACAGCTGCATCTTCAATAGAAACTTGGATTAATGTTCTTGTTTCAGGATCCATTGTTGTTTCCCATAATTGAGAAGCATTCATTTCACCAAGACCTTTGTAACGTTGTACATTATAGCCACGTCCAATTTTCTTTTTGGCTTCTTCAAGTTCGTAATCTTCCCAACAATAAATAACTTCTTCTTTTTTACCACTTTTTTTAGAAACCTTATAAAGAGGTGGTAAAGCAATATAAACTTTTCCAGCTGTAATTAAATCTTTCATATAGCGATAGAAGAAAGTCAATAATAAAATTTGAATATGTGCTCCATCGGTATCGGCATCGGTCATAATAATAACTTTATCATAATGACTGTCTTCTACTTTAAAATCAGCACCAAATCCCGCACCAATTGTATTAATTAAAGTTGCAAGTTCTTCATTTTTTAAAATATCTTGTAAAGAAACCTTTTCACTGTTCAATACCTTACCTCTTAAAGGCAGAATTGCTTGATATTTACGATCTCGTCCTTGTTTTGCACTACCACCGGCAGAATCCCCTTCGACAAGATAAAGCTCATTTTTCTTTTTATTTTTTGTTTGAGCTGGCGCAAGTTTCCCACTTAAAATTCTTTCTTGTCTTGTTCCTTTTCCTTTTCTAGCAGCTTCTCTTGCTTTTCTGGCAGCATCTCTTACTTGAGCAGCCTTGATCATTTTCTTGACTAAATTATCTGCAATTTCTTTATTTTCTTCTAAGAAATAAGAAAGTTTTTCATAAACAATACTATCAACAATATTTCTGGCTTCGGGTGTTCCTAATTTGGATTTAGTTTGTCCTTCAAATTGGAGAAGGTGTTCAGGAACTTTAACAGAAATGATAGCAGATAAACCTTCTCGGACATCATTTCCTTCTAAATTTTTATCTTTTTCTTTTAATAAACCATATTTTCGAGCGTATTCATTAAACGTTTTTGTAAGCCCTGTTTTAAATCCTGTTTCATGAGTTCCTCCATCACCCGTTCTTACTAGGTTAACAAATGAAAGTGTTGTTTCTTGATATCCCGAAGTAAACTGTAAAGCAATATCAGCTTCTAAACCATTTTGTTGTCCTTCGATTGAAATTGTTGGATGTAACACATCTTTATTTGTATTTAAATAATCAATAAATGCTTCTAAACCATTTTCAAAATGGAATTCGTCCATTTTTCCTGTACGTTCATCTTTTAAAACAATTTTGATTCCTTTTAAAAGAAAAGCACTTTCTCTTAAACGTTCGCTTATTGTTTTATAATTAAATTCAGTTGTCGAAAAAATTTGGTCATTAGGCAAAAAATGAATCAATGTACCTGTTTCTTTTGTTTTACCAATCGTTTTAAGTTTTCCAATTTTTTCTCCACCTTCTTCAAAGCGTTGTTGGAAAATTTTACCATCACGGCAGACCGTTACCTCTAACCAATGAGATAAGGCATTAACAACAGAGGCCCCAACACCATGAAGTCCTCCTGAAGTTTTATAACCACCCTCTTCAGAAAATTTACCACCGGCATGAAGAATTGTAAGAATGACTTCCGTTGTAGGTCTTCCTGAAGCATGCATCCCTGTAGGCATACCTCGACCATGATCTTGTACTTTAATACTATTATCTTTACATATTGTGACTTCGATGAGATCACCATAGCCAGAAAGAGCCTCATCTATTGCATTATCTACAATTTCCCATACAAGGTGATGCAATCCTCGACTATCTGTAGAACCAATATACATTCCTGGTCTTTTACGAACTGCTTCTAGTCCTTCGAGGATTTGAATATTCGACTCATCATATGTATTTTTTGACATATCATTCACTCCTTTATTACACTTGCCTTATTATATCAATACTCTCGTTTTTTTTCAAAGTTTAATTGCAATTTTATTAGATAACAGTATAATGGGTTTTGGTGATGAAAGTGTATGAAATTTTATTAATTCTATTGGGTTATTTTTATGGATCTATTCCTTTTGCCCTTGTTATTGGAAAAGTTTTCTATAATACAGATGTTAGAGAGAGTGGTTCAGGAAATTTAGGTGGAACAAATGCAGGACGAGTTCTTGGAAAAAAAGCTGGAATGTCTGTAATTATTCTCGATGCTTTAAAAGCTGTTCTTGTTTATTATATAAGTTATTTTCTTGCTGGAAAGTTGAATTTAAATCCAGATATTAAGTATATTGCTGGATTGGCATGTATTTTTGGACACTGTTATCCAATTTTCGCTGGATTTAGAGGTGGTAAAGCTGTTTCAACGTGTTTAGGATATTTTTTATGTATTGAACCACTTTATGCAATAGTTGCAATCATTGTGTTTTTATCCGTTTTAAAAATTTCGAAATATGTTTCACTTTCTTCTATTTCAACATCATTAATTGTTTTAGCAATTACGCCATTTCTTGATTTACCTTTGACAGCAAAAATTTGTATGACTTTTGCAGTTATTCTTCTTGTTTATAGACATAAAGAAAATATAAAACGCATTAAAAATCATACTGAATCAAAAATCCAATGGATGTAAAAAGATTAGCAAAAAAAATGCTAATCTTTTATTTATAACTTATTTTTGTCTTTCTAGGTTCAAGAAAATCATCTTTACCAATATAATCAATTTTAAATTCTTTTCCGTTATACTCAAATAACGATAATGAACAACCTCGTACAATATTTTGATTGACTTCATTAAAATGTTCAATTGGAAGATTTAAAAACAAACCATTTAAAATAGTAAATAACATTCCATGTATTGTAATAAAAATACATTTTTTATTTTCCTTGTATTTTTCTTCAATAAAATCTAATACTCGATCAACAACTTCCTGATACGTTTCTCCATTTTTAATAGAAAAGTCACCTTGTGGTTCATTCCATAAAGTATAATAATCTTTTTCTTTTTTTAATTCATCAATAAATTTGCCTTCATAATCTCCAAAATTCATTTCCTTTAAACGATCATCTTCAATAATCGTTTTATTTGGAAAAATCAACTGTGCTGTTTCTTTAGCGCGCTTTAAAGGTGAAGAATAAATCCCATCAAAAGAGTGATTCTTTAAATAATTCCCTAAACGCTTAGCATCTTCTAAACCTTGTTTTGTAAGATCAGAGTTTTTCCATCCTTGTAATCTTTTTTCTTCGTTCCATGTAGTAAGTGAGTGGCGCGTAATATATATTTTCATATAAATAAAAATAAGGGTATCCCCTTATTTATATTGTGATTTCACTGAAGCCATAATTCTTTTAATTTGAGCCTCACTTGGTTTTCTTCCCATTTCCATATACATAGCACGAATCATTTTTTCATTGATAGGTGGATTTTTTTGTAATTGTTTTTTAAAGAAATAACGAGACGCAAAGAATCCAGCAATTAATCCAACGATTAATCCAAGAATAGCATATAACATTCAATAATACCTCCCTTTACAAATTCTCGTTTATTATAACATAACTTTTTAAATTATGATAGAGAATATCGAAGAATATATTGTTTTTATCCCTAGATTCGACTTCAATAGCATATTTTTTAACTTCTAAACGAATAATTTCATGAGTTAGTTGATTTTCAAAAATATGTAAATGCCCGATACGATGATATTCTTGCCGTTTACTAAGGGCACTGTAAATAACATCGTTTAAATAATCAACATTTTTATAAGCACATTCCATAAGTTGAATCAAATAATTATTATCCAATGTCAAACTATCAAAATAATCTTTTAAATGAGGATATTGTTCAAAAAGTTTTTCCATTCCTGTTGCGTATTCATAAATAATATATTTCATGTTCATCACCAAAAACATCATATCATGATGTGATAGAAAAATTTGTAAAAAAAAATAAGGGCTAGACCCTTATTTTACTAATTTTTCAACATTTTCAACAACTTTATCTACAGTAAACCCAAATGATTCAATCACTTGATTAGCTGGTGCACTTCTTCCAAATTCATCAATCGACATCACAATACCATCTAAACCAACATATTTATGCCATCCAAATGAACTTGCCATTTCTACTGATAAACGTTTACGTACATCATTTGGTAAAACAGATTGTTTATAAGCTTTATCTTGTTGATCAAAGATTTCTTGACATGGCATTGATACAACACGGACATCAATCCCTTTTTTAAGTAATTCAGTTTTTGCATTCATTGCAAGATTAACTTCTGAGCCTGATGCAATAATAATTGCATCACATTGTTTTTCTTCTTTACCAATGATATAGGCACCTTTTGAAACACCTTCTACTGAACTTCCTGCCATTGTTTCAACATTTTGTCTTGTTAAAATAAGAGCAGTAGGATTTTCTTTTGATTCAACTGCTAATTTCCATGCCGCAGCCATTTCTACAGCATCACCTGGACGAATAACATGCATATATGGAATTGATCTTAACATTGCAAATTGCTCAATTGGTTGATGTGTTGGACCATCTTCTCCAACAGCAATAGAGTCATGTGATAATGGTAAGATAATTGGTAATTTCATTAAACATGCCATTCTTACAGCTGCCTTAAAATAATCAGAGAAAACTAAGAATCCACCAGCTGAAACTTTAACACCTTTATGTAAAGTCATCCCGTTTAGAATAGCTACCATTGCAAATTCACGAATACCAAATACTAAATTACGTCCACTATAATCATCAACGCTGAAATTATTTTGGCCTTTGATTTGAGTTTTTGTTGAGCTAGCTAAATCTGCAGTTCCTGATAAGAATGTAGGATTTTGTTTAGCTACTTCTTGAATAATTTCTAATGATGTATTTCTTGTTGCATCATTATGACCTGCAGGATAATTTTTTATAATTTCTTCTATATCTAATGTATATTTTCCATCAATTGCATCTTCTAATTGTTTTGCTTCTTGAGGGTATTGATTTTTATATTCTTTAAATAACTTATTCCATTTATTAAATTTAGATTTACCACGTTTGATTGGCTTTTTAAAATCTTCATAAACTTCTTCTGGAACATAGAATTCTTCATGATCAAAACCATAAGATAATTTGGCATTTTTACCATCTTCTTTACCCAATGGAGCTCCATGAACTTTATTTGTTCCTTGGTTTGCAGAACCAAAACCAATAACAGTATTAACAATAATTAATGTTGGTTTATATTGTTCTTTTTTTCCTTTTTTGATAGCTTTATGAATTTCTTGAATATCATTACCATCTTTAACTTCGATAACTTGCCAATTACAAGCTTCATAACGTTTTTTCACGTTTTCGCTAAATGACATTGATAAAGGACCATCTAAAGTAACTTTATTTGCATCATATAACACAATTAATTTTCCTAAAGATAAATGTCCTGCTAAAGAAGCTGCTTCATAAGTAACCCCTTCTTGCATATCTCCATCACCACATAAAACATAAGTATAATGATCAATAATATCAAAATTTTCTTTGTTATATTGGCTTGATAAAAACTTTTCAGCCATAGCCATTCCTGTAGCCATAGGAATACCTTGACCTAATGGACCACTTGATGCATCTACACCATGAGTCATTTCAATTTCAGGATGTCCTGGTGTACGTGAATGAAGTTGTCTGAAGTTTTTTAAATCATCAATAGTGACATCAAAACCATCTAAATGTAATAAGCTGTATAACAATGCTGAAGCATGTCCACTTGCTAAAACAAAACGGTCTCTATTGATCCAATTTTCTTCTTTGTTATAAATATTTAACTCTTTGTTAAATAGTGTGTATAAAGCCGGTGCTGATCCCAACACCATTCCTGGATGTCCGGAATTTGCTTTATTAATAGTATCGATTCCTAAACTTCTAATTGTTGCGATTGATAAATTTGAAATATCCATTTACTTTTTCTCCCATTTTAAAATAAGTCAAGACATATTATACACATTTTCTACAAAAATTAAATATGTATTCTTTTAAAACCTTAATTTTTTAGTTTTTCTCTTTTTAGTTTTTCTGGAGTAATATCATTTCCTTTCTCATCTACAACTTTAATTGTTTTAAGTTGAGATTTAAAACCTTCTCTAAATAAGCGAATATATTCCTTTCTTAATTTATCTTGTTCTTTTAATTCTTCAGGGGTAATTGTTCCCTCTTTCTTTTTCTTTGCCAGAACATTAATTCTATCTATAAGTTTTTGATCTATTGCAGCCATAAAAGACCTCCTTCATTGTATTAAAAAACTAGAGAGCTTTTAGATTATCCCTGTTTTGTACAGGTGGGCACCTTTAAACAATTTTAGGATTCCTATTCAAAGATAGGCTTTCAACACCATTGTTTAGATCAGGTTCCCGTATCTAACGTGTAGGAAATTTATTGACACTCTCTAGTCGGACTCATTATACCATATTTTTTTTTGAAATATACCCCTATTTATCTTTTTTTACAATATAAGTAGAAGCATACTCTTTGTTAAAATATTTTTTAACTTCATTTAAATCAGCTATCGTTATTTTACTTACATAGTCTACTAACTCAAAAGAACAAATTCCTTCAAAATAATAACGACTAAAACTATTTGCAATACTTTCTGGACTATTATAACTATTTATAAAATTCCCTATTGTTTTTCTCTTTATTCTTTCAAAGTCCTCTTGTTCAATAACTAAATCATCAATATGTTCTATAAAGTCAAAAATTGTCTTTTGCAATAAGTGGTAATCATCTTGATCTCCACCTATTAAAATAAAAGCATAATCTCTTTCTTGGGTAAAATTCGCACTAAATGTTTCATTAATATACCCTTTTGATAACCATTCATTGTATAATACGGAACTTTTTGAAAAATATAAATCAAAAAGTAAATTAAATGAAAGTTCTCTTTTAATTTTTTCTTGTGGATTTGTCAAAATATCATTAATTTTGATAGATACAATTAATTTATTCATTTCTACTTGCATTATATCTATTTGTTCTTTAACAGCTACAGATTCAGGTTCTTCAATTTTCTTTCTTTGAATTGAAGTTTCAGGAAAAAAATGTTTTTTATTTTGATTTTCTTTGATAACATCCACTAATTCTTCAGGTTGAATATTCCCTACTACAAAAAGCATCATATTATGTGGATGATAAAATGTATGATAACAAAGTTCTAACATATCTTTATACGTATTATTAACTGTATCACAGGTTCCTGCAATATCAATTCTTACAGGATGATTATGATATAAATTAGCAATTGCACCAAAATAGACACGCCAATCAGGATCATCATCATACATTTTAATTTCTTGACAAATTATTCCTTTTTCTTTTTCCACACTTTCATCTGTGATATCTAAGCTTTGGACAAAATCCAATAAAAGCTCAACACATGCATTTTCATTTGTTGTTGTTGAAAAAAGATAAGCTGTTCTACTTGATGAAGTAAAAGCATTAGAACTGGCACCTAGCTTTGCGAATTTATCTGCCGCATCTCCATCTTTCATATCAAACATTTTATGTTCAAGAAAATGAGCAATTCCATCTTCAACTTTTACCATTTCCTTTTGTCCCAAAGGAACAAATGTTGTATCAATAGAACCAAAGTTTGTTGAAAACAAACCATATGTTTTTTCAAATCCTACTTTTGGTAATAAATACACTTCTAAACCATTTTCTAATTTTTCATGAAACAATGTTTCCTTTAAAGTTTGATAATAAATCTTTTCCATTATTCATTTCTCCCTCTTAATAAAAATATTGTATCGAGTTCAATATCTTGACAAACATCAATGATATCTTGATAAGTAACTTTTTCGATATTTTTTAAATAATCCTCATTTGTTTCTTGCTTTTCTGTTATATCTCTGTTGTATTGAACAGCGATTTGACTCAATGGTTCATCACATGTTTTTTTCATAGAATTATTTATCATTAACTTTGCAATATCAATTTCATTTTGATTAAAATGGCCTTCTTGCATTTCTTTTAATTGTTCTTTAATTAGTTGAATTGTTTGTTGATAGTCCTTGTTTTCAATTCCAGCCGTTATAATCATTAACCCATTAAAAGCATCATAACTTGAAGAAATATAATAACATAAAGAATTCTTTTCTCTAACCACTTTAAAGAGTTTTGATTGACTCATTCCTCCAAAAATCGCATTAAAGACAACAAATGCATAATGTTGACTACTTTTATAATTAGAAGGTATACGATACCCCATATTTAATTTAGCTTGTGTAATATCTTGTTTTTCAATAATTTCTAATAAATCTTTTCTGTTTTTTTCAAATGAATAAACAGTATCAAAATGACTTTCATTTTGATCAAACAATAGATTTTTCTTAAAGACATCAACAATAGATTCTTGAATATTACCAACCACATAAATATGTTTTTTATCATGTATAATACACTCTTGAAAATATCTGAAGAGTTCTTCATTTGTAATCTTTTTAATATCTTCTATTTCTCCATGAGAAGATATACCTAAACATGTTCCTTTACCCATATATTCAAACATTTTTTCCAAACTATAATAGAACTTGTCATCTTGATTACTAATAAGCCTTTCAATTAATTCCTTTTTCTTACGATCAAACATTGTTTGATCAAAACATCCATTGGAAGCATTTGGCTTAAAAAAGATATCATTTAATAAACAAATTTGTTTTTCTAATAAATCCTCTTGATAAGGTAAATATTCCTGATTAATACAAATAGAATTTACATTAATAATATGGCTTTTCCCTTTGGTAACAACATTTGCGCCTAATTTCATGCCATACATACTCTCCAAGTATTTTGATAATTCTTGGGTAGACGGAGAATCTTTTGTCCCCGTTGTAAGCATAAAAGAAAGTAAGGTTCTTTTTGCAACAGTTTCTTTATCTAAAGTATTTTGTAGTTTAAGTGAAATTGTAATATTTTTAAATTTATTTGTAGGAATAAGATGTAAATCATATCCATTCATTTTATAAACTTTTTCCATAATCATTTCCTTTCGTCTTTATCTATTATACACAAATTCAGCAAAAATAAAAAAAGTATTATTTCATTTGAAACAATACTTTTATAATTCTATCGTTTTGATTTATCGTAAGGTATTCCTGAAGCCTTAGGGGCAGCAGAATTTTTAGAAGTAAAGGCTAATAAAATTAATGTTGCTACATAAGGAATTAATTTATAAACAACACTAGGGAAACCTAATGCTGATAAAAACGGAATTGCTGTATAGGTATAAGCAAGTGTCTTCATAATACCAAAGAATAATGAGGCTGCTGCAATACGATAAGGTTGCCAGTTACCAAAGATCAAGATAGCTAGTGCTAAAAACCCATATCCACCAACATCACTGTTAAATACAGTTGAAATTGGAATGATGTAGATAAGACCACCCATACCACCTAAAAATCCTGATAATAGAACACCAATATAACGATATTTATAGACACTTACACCAGCAGCATCTGCAGCTTGAGGATTTTCTCCACAAGCACGTAATCTTAAACCAGCTCTTGTTTTATTTAAGAAAATAACTGATAAAATCAAAATAATAATTCCAAGATAAGTTGTAATGTAAGCACCTTTAAATAAGATAGGTCCTAAAATTGGAATTTGTGATAAAACAGGAATCTCATGAATTCTAAATGTATTAGAAAAAGGTACACTTGAATTTCCATTAAAAATTAATTTAGCTAAGAAAAGTCCCAATCCAGGAGCTAACATATTAATTGCAGTCCCTGAAATCGTTTGATCGGCTTTCAAGTTAATTGCTGCAAAAGCATGAAGTAAACTTAATAAAGCACCAAAAACACCTGCAACAATTAAAGATAAAATTAAAAGTAATTGAGGATTTAATGATGTATTTGCTAATTGCATTAAATAAATGAAATAAACACCTACAAATGCTCCCCCAATCATAATTCCTTCCAAAGCGATATTAACAACACCGCTTCGTTCACTAAACATTCCACCTAAAGCAACTACTAAAAGAGGAATCGTAAAGACTAATGTTTGATTTAAGACATTTAAAATAATATCCATTATTCTTGACCTCCTTCAACAGCAACTTCTTTTTTATGTTTTTTCTTTTCACGATTTTGTAAATATAAACGAATCATTAAAGCAAATGAACTAAAGTAAATAATAACCGCTGAAATAACATCAATGATTTCAACTGGAATATTACATGCTTGCATATAATTACCACCAACATTGATGTATGAAACAAATAATGCTGCTAAAATACAACCAAGTGGACTATTCATTCCAAGAAGTGCAACAGGAATTCCGTTAAATCCTTCAGGAAGTGTAACTTCTGCAGTTGTAAAGGCTCTACCTGTACCACCAATATAAACAAGTCCACCACCGATACCAGAGAAGAATCCTGAAATAACCATAGATAAAATAACAATTTTCTTTTCAGACATTCCTGCATAGCGACTTGCTTCTGGATTATAACCACATGCTTTTAGTTCATAACCAAAAGTTGTTTTGTTTAAAATGATGTAAGCGACAACACATAAAGCAATCGCAATAATAATTCCACCGTTAACATCTGAACCTGAAAAAATATGGTTTAATCCCATTTTTGGAACAGCAATTTTAGATGTTTGTGAACGAGCACCAGCTGAATCATAGATAAAAGCTTTAACTCCTTCAATAACAAGATACATTCCAATATAATTAAACATGATACCAGAAATAACGATATTTACATTTCTATATGCTTTTAAAATTCCTGGGATCAATGCCCAAAGAGCTCCTGCTAAACCAGCGGCAATTAAACAAATAATCCATAATAATGAGTCAGGGACAGTTTGATAAAGCGTGTTTGCAAGAAATAATGCTACAAAACCACCTACTGTATATTGTCCAGTTGTCCCAATATTAAAGTTTCCGCATTTAAAGGCAAAAGCCACAGAAAGACCTGTCATCATGATTGGAATAGCTGAATAAAGTACTTGTCCTGTACTTCTTAATCCTTTATAAAAACCACCAGATAACATAATTCCCATCGCTCTAAATGCTTGGGATGGATTTGCAATTAAAATGACAATAAATCCAATAAGTAATCCAATTAAAATAGCAAGTAAAGAAGCTATCAGATTTTGTTTTGATTCATTATTTTTCATATCCTTCACCTCGTTTACTTCCTGACATATAAAGTCCTAATTCTTTTTCATCAATTTGTTTTGGATCTAAATTAGCAACGATTTCACCTTCATACATAACTAAAATACGATCTGAAACATTCATAACTTCATCTAACTCTAAAGAAACAAGTAAGACAGCTTTATTGTCATCTCTTTGTTTGACAAGTTGTTTATGAATAAATTCAATTGCTCCAACATCTAATCCACGTGTTGGTTGAACAGCGATCAATAAATCAGAATTTGATTCAACTTCCCTAGCAATGATGGCCTTTTGTTGATTTCCTCCTGACAGATTACCTATAGCTTGTTCCTGTGAAGGTGTTTTGGTTGCCATTTTATCAATATATTCTTGTGTAATTTCTCTTTCTTTAGAATTGTCTACAAAAATACCTTTAATGAACTCGTTTAAAACTTCTATCGTTGAATTAAACCTGACACTTTGTACCAAATATAAACCTTCGAGTTTACGATTTTCCGGAACAAGTGCAATGCCATTTTTCATAGCATCAATTGGTGAATTAATAGTAACTTTTTTACCCTCCAGATATATATCTCCTGTACTTTTTGGCATAAGCCCAAATATACTTTTCATTACTTCACTTCTTCCAGCTCCAACCAATCCGGCAAAGCCTAATATTTCACCTTTTCTAAGTTCAAAACTTACGTTTTCTGCCAGCTCACCATCTGAGATTCCTTCGCATCGCATAATAACTTCTTCATGTTCTTCAAAATCTCTTGTATAGTAATTAGTCAATTCTCTTCCAACCATCATTGCAATTAATGCATCTTTTGTAGTGTTTTTTACAACTTCAGTACCTACATATTCTCCATCTCGCATAACAGTTACTCTATCGCAAATTTCTTCCAATTCACTCATCTTATGAGAAATATATATAATACCTACTC